>JAABUS010000741.1_pt1 | contig 79839 bp, 13 predicted proteins | sample 5560161 | NCBI WGS metagenome assembly JAABUS01 (sample SAMN10711885, study PRJNA513376) | rock metagenome | isolation source: Antarctica rocks | place: Antarctica: Victoria Land, Trio Nunatak nord | collected 2016-01-04
CATATATGGCCATTACTGCTGCCATAAATACGCGCATATATGGCTTATAGATATACGTATATATGGCCATTCTTGCCCCTATAAATACGCGCATACCCCTATAGATACGCGTATACCCCCATTTATGACCTATATATACGCGTATATATGATGTTCCATGATCGCTTTTATCGATAGTAGCGACCCCCCGGAACCACCCTTAACGCCAGTAACTTTTGATTCCCGGATTTAATCGATTCGCGCGAAATCTACGCGGGGGTGGCGCCCGGGCTGCGCGATACTAGATATATGGCGACGTTCTACTAGGTATAGTTATAGGATGCGCCGGTAATAGGACCTTAGCCATAAGTAGGAGCCTTGGTCATAAATAGAATAGGGCCATGACCATAAATGGAATAGGGCTATGGCCATGAATGGAATACGCCATGGCCATGAATGGAATGCGCCATGGCCATGAGTGGAATGCGCCATGGCCATGAATGGAATACGCCATGGCCATAAATGGAATAGGGCCATAGTCATAAGTGGGGCCATACATAGGGGCCATATTAATGGCGCATTCTAAATTTAGGCATTCTCACGAGCCAAAAATATTCTCAAGAGCGCGTTAGATTCTTAGGGGCGCTTATATCGCTTTAGAGTTAAGATATAATATTACCCCGCTCAAACTAGCTTAACCGGTTTACGAGCGCTTATAGCGCTTAAAGCCTACCCTACACTTTTATAAATATCTTTTTAAGGTATTTTTAATAATTTATATACTACTTTAACGTCTTCTCGCTAAAAGTTAATATTATTTAATTATTTTTATTATTTATCGAAGTTATCTCTAGCTACGTTATCGAAATTATTATAAATTAATAAATCTTCGTTAAAATCTTAAGTTACTTTTTTAAAAGTAATAATCTATTCTTTTAGGACTAAATTATCGAGATTAATAACGAAAACTAACTTCTCCCTAAAGCTTTAAATATCGTTATAATATTTTATAATTTAATTTATTAACTAAACTTTCTAAAATCTTTTAAAGATATCGAAATTCTTATTATTACTCTTAATATATATACGCTCGGTATTAAATAAAGTATAAGTTAATAAGAAATAATTATCGTTAAAAGATAAAAAATTAGATAGTACGATTATTTATTATTTATCTTCTAGGTATTTTAGTTTAACTTTAATATTAATATTCTCGATAATATCTTTAGTATCGAAACCTTATAATAGTTAAAAAATATCCTTTTCATTTTACTCCTAATCTTTAATAAGAATAAACTAATCTTTATTAAATATAAGTTAATTTATATTAAGATTAAGCTACTCTTTATTTTTACTAATAATAAGAGTAGGCCGCTTAGTAGGTATTATAAATTTAGAAATCTTTAGTCTTTATAAAGATACGGAATTATATTTCTAATATTTAATTAAGGCCTAGATCCTAATATATATTTCCGCCTCTAAAAAGTCTTTTCTATAGAATAGGCCCTAAATACTCTTTATATTAGCCTCTCGGATATCGTATAATATTATAGTATAATAATCGACACTATTTTAAAAGTCCTTATCTAGGTATTTATAAGAGAATTTATTATTACCGGCTCTTTTATTATTAATAAATCTTATTTCTACGTACTCTAAACCGACTTTTTATACTCTATCTTTACCGGACTATTTTATATAGGTTTATTATAAATAGATCCAGGCTTTTATATACTCGTTAAAAAAAAGTTTAAATCGTTTACCCTCGATAAACTCTTTTATCTCCTTTATTATCGTGAATCCTAATTTATATCTCAGCGCGTCCGGTTTCCGTAATATTAATATATATTTACTAGTATTTTTGACTAAAGTAGATATAACTATAAAAGATTACGAATAATAGTCTTCGGTAAATTAAGAGTAAAATATAACTAAAGACTTCCGATAATATTATTACTTATTAAATAAAGTATAATTAAAGTCTTTAATAATACTAAGTTTATAGTAAAGTATAAATAAAGCCTTTAATAATTAATATTATAATAAAGTTACTACCTTAGTACTAAAAAAAGATATAATTAATAAAGTCTTTCGTATATTATATTAAAATAGGAGCTATAATAGAGTTTAAGAACATTAAAGTTTTTACGGGAAAAAGAAGAGAAATAAAGAATTAAGGGGTATACGGGCCTTAACGAGTTTAATAAATATTAGTAAATTATAATAATACGAAGTAAATGATCGGAAATAATAATTAACGAATAGAAGATTATAGAATATATATATACTCCGATAAGACCTATAGGCTAATAGATTTCTAAATTATATCTAATAATAGCGGTGAGCTTTATATATACTTAGATATAATTATTAAAGTAGGATAGAATTTCGATACTATATATTATATTAGATTAGTACTGGCGTAGAATAGCGGAATCTAACTCGCGCCTACTATATATTTTTATAGAATCGAATATTATATTTATTATCTAGTTTTTTATTTAATCTACTCTTTTATCTTCTATACTAAATCTCTATCCTATTTACTATCGTGAAGTTATTTTAATTATACGAAGTAGTATTTATAGCTAGGGGCGGACCCTAGAAGACTACTTTTACATCGAAGCCTTTTAAAGTCCTAATACTTAAGAAGAAGAGATCTCGGTAGTAAATTAAGTTATTTATACCGGATAAACCTATTATATCTAAGAATAGGGAATTAAGAGATAAATTAACTAGAATTATATTTAACTATAACGCCCGTCGATAAAAGCGAGACCTAAATAAAGATTTAAAGACGGAAGATATCTTACCCTCTAATAATCTTAAAAAGGTAAATAATATATTCTTTTATATAAAAGCTAGTGAATAAAAATTTAAATTAAAGGAGTTTAATTTTAACTTAATCCTCTCTTAAACCCCCTTTTATAAGGTAAATCTTTACTACTAAAAACTTAGTCCTAGTACTAGCCTTAACCGAAGGGTTTTATTATACCCTAGAAATAGTTTATTATACCTAGAAAACCTTCCGTAACTCTTTAGAAATAGTTTATCGTACCTAAAAAGCCTTTTATAACTCCCTAGAAATAGTTTATTATACCCTAGAAACCTTCCGTAGACCCTATAATAACTAGTTAAAAGAGGCCCTCTATTTATAAGAGTAATATAAGGTCTCGTAGTAATTTTCTAAATATATTATAATAAGATAACCAGAGTTAAGGAAAGGCTAAAAATTTATAAATAAATAAAAATATTAACTAGGATAAGACTATTAGGAAATAGCCTAAGCGGTTTAATAAAACCGAGGAATAAATATATATAGAACTTAACCTTCTTATTTATTATTATTTCTTAGCGTACTTATCTAATACCTATATTAATAAACCTATACGGGTCGTCTTTCTAGGTATAAAACCCGACGATCTTATATATAAAGAGGCCCGGAAGAGGATTTAGGTATACTATAAATAATAGAAAACAACTATCCTCTCGGCCGCTAATGAATAATAATAATATTTTATTATAACCTTAAGATTAAGCCGCCGCGACTAGTTTTTAAAACTAGTTAATTTTAAAACCTTTAAGAGTACTATTAGTTAAGAGTATAATAAAATATAACTAAAATCGATATTTAAATTTATTATTAATATAATAAACTTTAATAAAATTAGATCCGAAGGGCTACGATTCTTAAGATATATATAACTATATTATAAAGTCTTCCGTATATACGAGTATATTATTTATAGAAATCCTAGACGCCTTTCTTTAGCTAGTTATTTATTAATATATAACCGAGTTTCACGAAGAGTAGCCCTTTAATTAGTAATAACTTAAATATAATAGGCGATATCTCCTCGACCTATTTAATACCTTATATAGTAAAGATAACTTCTAATTAAGTATTAATAATTACCTATTAAGGGCTATTCTATATACGATCTAGAATAAACGCCGACTAAAGTTGAATATTAATAAGGATTCGGATATATCCGATATCGACTTATTTAATAGAGTTAGTGGATTTAGAATTAGGAATAAGAATATTAATACTATTACTAATAATATAATAAGTAATACGGAGTAAGATATTACGAGTAGTAATACTAACGGGGATCTTATTAATATAGAATATATTACTATTAATAATAGTAATAACTAGGATAATAATAGTAATACCTAGGTTAATTAAAATAATAACGACTCTTCCGATAATTAGTATAATAAGTACTACGGAAGGTTACTAATAATATCCGTATTATTTAAACTTATATTACTTTTAATACTTATTTATATTTTTATAGTATTTTAAAGTATCTAGCTAAAGGCTTTTATATAACCTCTACTTCTTTATTATTTATAATAAACTTTATGGATATATATAATATAAATAGTTTTTTAGGTAATATAGCTTACGGATATAATACCCTAATAATATTAAAGTAGTAATTTATTTATAATAATTTATTTATTTATAACGAATAACTTATTTACTACGAATAATTTATTTATAATATATAACTATCTAAAAACCGTTTAACGACCGTTAGGAATTTTCCTATATAATTAATAATAATTAACAGGTTCTTAACCGTCTAATAATAGTTTAAAAACGGTTTAAGAGCGGTATTCTAACCGTTAAAATCTTAAAACCCTCTAGGAACTAGTATCCAACTATTTTATAACCGAAGTTTAACCGACTTAACTCTTGGCGGAAGACCTAGATAGTACTCTTTATTCCGAATAAAAAGATCTTAGGCGTATCCTCTAAAATTTTTTTATAATATTAATTCTTAATAAACGCGGTATTATTATATATATAAAAGTCTTTTGAAACTTTTAATTCCTACTAGGCTAAAGCCGAATTTAAAGTTTGATATTTTATATCTAATTATAGTCTTTATCGGAAGTTAATAAAGTTACTCTATTAACGCCTTTAATACTCCGAAGCGAAATTATAATTAATTAATTCGGGGTTACGTTTCTCTAAGCTATTAATAATATTATAATTATTAAATTATTATTTATACGAGTTATTATTAAGGTATTCGGTTTAATTATACGATCTAATATATTTATAAATAGTTAACGTTATACCGACCTAAATATCCTTTATTAATATATAATAAAGGCGCGTCGGGTATATTAAGAGCTAATTTTATATATTGTAATAATAATATCTATAAAAGGCTTCGGTAATAAGGGTAATAATAATAATAATAAAAATAAAAATAAAACTTTAAGTAATATCTTTTTATAGGTAATTTATTCTAGCTCCGATTTAAATAAAGAAATAATACCGTTATTTATAGCGCGGAAGAGGGGTAAATAAAAGGGTAAATAAAAAAATAAAGTATTAAAATCTTTAATTAATGAATTCTAAAGGCTCTTAATATTATTTAATATATATATATAGGCCTGTACCTTACGGAGAATATTAAGGAATATATAATAGTTATAAACTCTAATATCCTAGCTAGCGAGCTAAAGTATAAGTAATTAAATAAATATCTTATAATTTTACTACTCGAGGCTAATATTATTTTAGAATCTTTAAAGATATAGTCGACGCCGCTACTCCTCCTAACCTTATAGGATAATTATTCGCTTAAGACGTTATAAAACAAACCCTATAACTAAGGTTAATAGGAGTATAGGGTTATAATTACCCAGAAATAATAAAATTATTTAGGCTACTCGATACGTAATATCTAATATTTATAAAAAGCTTTATATTAATTAGGAGTAGACTACTAAAGACGATACAAAAGGTCTTTATAGTATAACCGGTAACGACGAATATAAGTCTATATAATTATTAATAAGGGGTTTCGAATTAAACCCCTTCTTTTATATTAAAGTATCCGCTAATTTAATAAAGCTTAATTTATAGTATAGGTTTATTTAGTATCTAATAACAACTTATCGGAACAAATATAGGATATATATATTAGATTTAGGCTAGAAGGTACTGAAATAATATTATAGAATTATTTATATAAATCCGTAGGTTGCTTTCGGAGTCGTAAAAATTATATAAATATTAACGAAGCCTTCTAAGGTATAGAATTAATCGTCGTTATATTTATAATATAAATAACTACCTACTTATTAGTAATATTAAGGCTAGGCTAGTATAATATTTTTATTACACTCATCGCCGGAAGAGATATACGTTTCTAGTTATATATATTATAACTCCGTTACTAGAGTAAAATCTAGAGGTAATTAATAAAATAAATATAAATCGTCCGATCTTAGACCTAGTATTAGAATTATTAATATATCGTTTTAAGGGGATTTAATAAATATATAGACTTCTAGCTCTTTATTATAAAACGATTTATATAATTAATACTCCTAATAAGCCAGATTAGCCTAATAAGGCGCGATATATTATAGAATATATATAGGGAGTAGTATATTTATAATAATTAAATATAGTAATAAGGTAATACTTTAATAAGGTAATATATAAGGAGAAAAAATAATAAGATAATAATAATAATCCTAGTAATAAGGTAATAAGGTAAAAAGGCGATACTTTAATAAAGTAACGTTTAACGAAACGGCTTTAAGGGAATAAACGAAAGATTTTAATAAAAGAGACGAAAGGCTTCGATAGAATATCGTTTTTAATAATACGAAAGTTTTATATACGGCCGGTAGTTATTCTAGCCGGTAACTATAAGCGGTAGCGAAGAGTAAAATAGTAGTATAGATAGCGTAATTATATAATTATTAACCCTATAATCTACTAGATTGATTCCGTTTTATAACCGTTATTCGATTATTATTCGACCGTTATTCGACCGTTTACGACCGTTGTTTAACCGTTTAGAATCGTTATTTAAACGTCTACTCTCCCTAAACTATTAACGGTTAATAGTTTTAAGAAGGGGAGGTATAACGTTAATCGAGGTTTTTACCCGTTTTACTACCGTTATATAACCGCTATATAACCGTTATTATACTAGTTTCCAACCGTTATATTCTAGCTTATAGTAGGCGAGTCAACCGCTATCGAATAGTCTTATAACCTTATAGATAGATAGGATAGTATCTTTTATTTCTTCTAAATCTTCTATAGGATTATCTAGATTCATATCCTACATAGTCGGTCGCCGCTATAATTGATAATATTTATAATTTATGTCCGCGGACTTCGTTATTATTCCCGTTTTACTATTCTTTATATACGAGAAATATATCGTTTAAATATTTTAATCTCGCTTTTCTAATATCTTTATTATTAAATATCTTTGGTTTTTTACGGATCGCTTTAATTAGCTCGATTTAAATTCGTCTATAATAAGTTTTCTTTTTAGTATTAAAGACGGTATATAATACCTAGAATATATCTTTATTTATGAATCTTTAAGATTTCTATATAATTATCTAGATATATCGCTATTATTAATATTCGATTAAATTATTATCTAGGATAATATATTTTATATTCCTAAAAGATTCTTTAGAGACTTTTCATATTATAGAGTAACACCTATAATATAATTATTCTAAAGATATCGATATACTCTTTTAGAAAAACTAGTTTAAATTATCCTATTATCGGAATAAAAAGATATATTCTCCGAAAAACTACTACCTTTAGATTAGAAAGACGATCGTCGTTAATAAATTCGACTTTAATACTATTAAAGATAATTTATTATTTTTCGAAATAATTTTATTATTAAATATTCGATAAAGACTACCTTAAAGGCTCTAATTATTAAAGAGTACTAGTAAGTCTAGTAGTAACTAAATAAATAGTCTCGTAAATAATATATTTAACGCTAGAGCTAGACTTCTCGTAGAATAAGAAGATATTAGAATAATCGTGACGATTTTTAATAATAATATTCTTCTTCTTTAGTCTTAACGATATAGTAGGATATAATGAGAAGGTATTATTTAAAATAAAACGTTAAAGATACGACGTTAAAATTATAAATAAAGGAGAGAGTAACTCGTTATTTATAAAGACGTAATTAGGTGGAGGTCTATAATCTAAATATATTAGTCTTTATTATAGTAAAATAAATAGTTATAATAAGTTTTATATTAATACTTAAAGAGTTTAAAAAGATTGAATAATTTCTTCTAAAATTCTCTTTATAATAGTTTAGTATTCGTTCGTTTAAATTAATAGTATGTTTCCGATCTAAAAAAGAAAGAGTATTGTTAGCGGAATATAATTAAATAAATATCGTAGATTAAACTTTTATTATATTCAATCAATCTTTTATTTTTTCGAGGCTACTATAAGGATCGGCCTTTGTCGATAGGGATTTATAGAGTAAATAGATACTTAAGTAATTAAAATTAAAGAGAGAAGATATCTAGGTATAAGAGGCCCTATTATATAGAGGTACTAAGGCGGACTAGGTATATTACTATAAGTAATATACCTAGTAAAGTATATAATACGTTAAGATTTTAATACTACCCCCTCTCTATCTAGCGAATATCTTAATCGCTAGAATAATTCCGTATCTCCTAGGAGATAACCTCCGCTCTATCCTCTTATTTAATAAATCCGAAAACTTAATTACATTCACTTCGTACTATAAGTATAGTATAGTATTTTTTTAGCGGAATTAAATTAGCGTAGGATCTACTAATCATCTTCGAAATTTAATAATTTAGCGAAGTTAAATCGTTTTTAAGAGTTATAGAATATTAGATTTTAATAACCCCTACGTAAATCCGATAGATCCGAGATAAATAGACCTAAGATAGACTAGTGTAAATATAATACAGTGAAATTTTAAGCTAATTTCATAGGGTATAGGTTTAATAAAAGTTAATTCGATAATAACCGGCTACTTCTATCGAACCTAAATAAATAAAGTTATTTGATTTAATGATTTGAATTCTAGTAGCCCTCGCGTAAATCCGATTAATCCGAGATAATTGGTCCTGAAACGAACTAGTATAAATATAGTATAGTGATTTTTTTGGCCGAATCGGGCTAGCGCAGGATCTAGGAGAGATTTTTAAAACTAGTAATTTAGCGAATTCAGGTCATTCCCCCCTAGTTTAATAAAAGTCCCGATCGCTGAAAGTAGCCCTCTAATTTAACAGCTCTCTAGTTTAAGTAAAATATAATTTTACAACGTTTCTATAGATCCGATAACTCCGAGAAACTTAATATATAGTATTTGATTTATAAATATAACGTTGGTATTTTTTTGTCCGAGTCGGGCTAGCGTATATCCGAGCGAAGAGCTTGGAGATTTAAGTTATTTTATTATTCCGAATTATAGTAACCCCTAGGTAATTTCGATAAGTCCGAAAATTTAATACCGAATTAATATTTATATAAATAATATAATAAAGTGAATTTAGACTTTATACCGAAAGTGGTTAGGCTAAAAATGCGTCCCCGAATAGTAAATTACTTTAAATCGTCTAATTATATATTTTTCTCAATTACCGGGGGCTATTTAAATACCCGGTATAGAAATCCTCGACGATGAATTCTAGTAGCCCCCATATATTGAAATAGGAAATTAATATTACCAAGTCTACTAAGCGCTAAGTCTTGGCGCTAGCGACTTCTAAATTTAGGACATATACTATAGAGTAAATTTATATCATATAGCGTAATTATTATTGAAATAATAGAGGAATACTTGATTATTTTATTAAGCTATAAGAATACTAAGGGGGTCTATATATAGATCCTAGATCACGTGACTCAGTCACGTGATATATAAAGTTTAAGAATATCTTAATACTCCTACTCCAACGCTATTATTATAGAAAAGTAAATATTGGGTAGTTATAACAAATAGCTCCTATATAATGAAAATCCCGTCTACCTATATAAAATATTCCTAATTTAAACAAAGCACGGTTATTTAAGATTTTTATTTAGAATATAATATATATATACTATTTATAAGTTAAAATTAGTTTAATATACTATATAGAGTGAATACAATACTATGAATAAAAATTTATAATAATACGAGATATGGATAAGTCCCGACGATAATACTACGAGAAATATTATTATAGGGGGTATTTATAGGGGCTAAGCGCCTATACGAATAAAATACTATAATACTTATTTACGGGTATTATAAACTATATCTTAAAGGCGCTAGTCCTAGGGACTTTAGAATAGAGGCTTTAGGTACCTAAAGAATAACTAAATCTAGATAATAATATAAAGAATATAGCGGTATAGCTCCGGGAGTATATAGCCGCTATTATTATATTATAAACTATCTACCCTATAGTATACTTAAATGAATACGAGTTAAACTAGAAATATAAACTACCTAAAACGTAATTAGTCGAAATCTTAACTTATATCAACCTTATAATTATAGATAATAAGGTATTCACCGTATTCGTTAAAGTTAATAAAAATAGCGGCTCTTTAAGAATACTATATATTTATAGGCTAGGTAAATTACTGGTATAGACCTTTAATTTAATCTAGGTAGTTAAGAGAGTTAGATAATTAATAATTCGAGGTACCTACCTACGGAATTTATCGTAGTAGTCGCGCCCTTTAGGATCTAGTAGGTTCTTAAACTAGTTAACCCTATTATCCCTTATACGGAATAATAGGGGGCGAGTATATATATATACTAACGTAAAGAATTACGAATATACTAGGAATTCGGATAACTAATTTAATAAGGTATTACTATAACGTTTAGAAGGATCTAGAGTAATATTTAATATAATAATAAATATAAATTTACTTAAGGTAGATAATTATAACTTTTAATACCGGCGATTAAATTCTAAACTTTAATAGTACTAATAATAAAGATTAGAAGGTATAATATTTAGAATTTTATACTATACGTTAAATATAAAGTTATAGTAGTAAATAAATTATAATTAGGGACTTACTACCTAATTTTAAAATAGTTAAGAATAAGATATAGCGGAAAAGGGAGCTAGGCTAGGTACCCGCTAGTTCTAACGATATACCCGCGGTCTTAATAGTATTCTAGTTATATCGTAGTAGCTAGATAAACTCCTAGAGGACCTCGAAGCCTAGGACTTAACGGAATATATTAAATAAATCCTTATTAAAGGCCTTTATAAGGCCGTTGGCTATTTCTATATTACCTAATTAGGAGATATTCTAGGACGTTTTAACTATTTTTAAACTTTTCCCGAATAAAGTACTAATTAATATTAATATACTTTATTCGGGTATAGAACTAGGGGTTCTTTATTAGGGCTATAACCCTCTAATTAATATAATAAATAACTATAGCTTGAATAATTATTTCGAATAACTAGGTAAATAAATTCCGTAGCTAGATAATTTCCTTAGAAATCTAAATCTACTTAATATACTTGATTTTATAAATCGATAGCGTAATAATAGGCTAGCGCTTTAAGAACTAATTAATAATACTATTACTAGTATTAAATATATATCCTAAAATTCAACGGCGTATATTATAGTCGCCGGCCTAATCGATATCGATATATTTAAATATATAATTTAGAGGGTTTATATATATAAGGCGGTAGCCTATAGTAATTTTTAAATACCGAAAGATTCTTTTAATAATAATCTAATAAATATCGGTCGAATTCAATCTATATCGACTAATTATTAATACCGCGTATATTATATTAGAGCGAGTACCTAATATAGTATATATAGGGATCTTATTATAGATTAGTACCTAGGGCGGAATACTACGAGAGTAATATAATTATCCTTTATTTTATAAAATTTAGTATAGGTATTCATAGAGGTAAGCTATAATCTATACTTTTATAAATCGAGTCTTCTTAGGACTTATTAACGTACCTAGTTTAACTAAATTATAGAGTCCTATTAAAGCGGTCGCGTAAGACAATTATTTCTAAATAAAAGGTATATAGACTGAGATCTTTTATTTAGAAGCGATTATCTAATTTTAATTTAATAAAATTAATATTAGCGATTTTTAGGCTGATAATAATAAGTAATAATAATATTTATCCTAGGGTTAATAAAGATACTAAAGTCGGTATTAATTAATTCAAAATCTAAAGAGCGAAGGAATTTAATAAGAGTCTTATATTATACTTTAAAAGATTATTTTAATTTATATAAAACTCTTTTAAATTTATATACTACTAAATGTAGGCTCGCTTCTATAGATTATTTTATATAGACTTCTTTCTTAATAAGTCCGTATAGACAAGTAGTTTTAACGTTCATTTATTTAATATTCTATTAATAAGTATTTATAGGGGTAAAAATAACTTTATAATTTATTAATTTAATTACCGATATAAATATTTCGTAATAGCCGAGATCTTTATATTATTCGAAACCCCGTACTACCTAGTATATTTAATATCATAGAATCTCCTCTACTTTTAGGCCCCGTTTAAGAGTAAATATTTATTTACTAGTAAAAAATTTCCTAACTAGGAGGTTAACTAACGATTATTTTTTATTCTTGAATAAATAATTTTAGTTATTTCTTATTATTAGTTATTATTCGGTATTAGAATTATCTCGAATAATCTCGGTATAAGTCCTAGGCTTATAGGGCTTATCATTAATAAATTAAGAAACTAATACGAGTAAAAGTAAATCTAGCGATAACGACTCTTAATATTCTAGTAAATCGAGATAAAGGTAATACTCAATAACCCGATTAATCAATTCGGTTTATATAGTTAAAGTTAGGGAGTTACCGGCTAGTATATTATTAAAGGAAAGAGTATTAAAGGGAGTATTAGAAAGAGTATTAGAAAGAATAGAAAAAGACGAAGTATTGAAGGTATTAAAAGAAGACGGGTTTAATAGTAGCGCGTTATTATCCTAAATAATATTAATAATAATAGATTCGTTCTACTTCTACTCTAGATTTATATATTGTTAATTTTTAATAAAAGGATTAGGAGCTAGTAAATTATTATTCTAATTAAAGATAAATTAAAACTACTTTTCCTAAATATAATAAGAACTTAAGCGGATTATTTTCTCTATTATTAGATTTTATAAATGGAAGATATAATTTCCCTTATATCCTATAAGAAAGTACCGTGTACTTTAGTTAAGAAGTTTCTTTTATTTCCGATTTATAGCCTAGGCTACTAAATCGATAATATATAAATAAAAGAGATTAGGGCGTAGGCTCGTAAATACTTTAATCGGCGAGAGAGATAATCTAAGAATAAGTTTACGGGCGATAGAATAAGCAATTTCAACGAGTTTAAGTTAGAAATTACGCGAGAGGCCGGAGTTAATAAATAGGGAATAGAGTCTAGTTAATATAATATAACTAATATATTTAAATTCACTATTTTATTAGAAATTCCTAGGTATAATAAATTTATATATAATACTCTTATCTTTTCGGTAGTTTTAAAACTCCTTGAAGATATATTTTCTATTATTATTATAGATCTTCTAGTCGCTACGTTTATACTTAATTTTATATTATTTATATAACTCGAATATTTAGCTTTTAAGCGTTAGGGGCTTAATTTCGATATATTTAATTCTATTATATTTTTAGGTTATAAAGTATTTATAGTCCCTAAATTTAATAAGAGTTAACGGGCTAATTAAGTTACTATAAATAAAATCTAATAGAAATATTCCTAGTTAATATTCGCTTTTATATAGGGCTAACTACTAGCGGTTTATTATATAACTCTCGTAGGTATAATTATTATTAAATTTATAAATAAAATCGACTCTTAAAGCGATCGAGTATAAATTAGTAATATTTCATTACCCTATATAATATATACGGGTATACTAATATTATTTTATAAAAGCGCGAAGAACATTATAAATATTTAAGGCTATTAGCGGTTATTATAAATTTAGAGTAAATAATTTATATATACAATAAATTATAAAGATAGTATTAAGCGAAGATATAGTTATTAAATTCAAAGAAGTTAAATCTCGCTCTTATATCTAAAAAGTAGGTTATAAATAACAAGTTCACCCTTATATCGAGTATATATAATATAACCAATATAAAAAGGGGTCGCTTAATATTATTATTATTATATTAGAGTTTAATAGTCTTAATATTATATAAAATAAATAAATAGCCCTCGATTCCTTTAATTTATAAACCGGAATAGGGCCGTATACCGATAAAATTATACTAATTTATAATCGAGCTTCGGGTATTTCCGCTATTAATATAATATATAATAAGAGATATTTATTTCTAAGGTAGTTATTATTAATATTAATATACCTAGAATAAAATAATCGTTAGGTAATTCTTCTAAATACGCTAGATTATTTATAAAATAAATAAAGTTATCCTTATATATCTTAACTAGCTTTCGGTTTTTAGTAACTAAATAAATCGCCTTTTTAATCTCTATTTTAAATTTATCTAGTTTTCATTCCGGATATAAATACTATAATTTATTTTTAAAGTACTAGTACTTCTTCTCTAATTTTTTATAAAAGTCGTATATTTCGCGAGGTTTATTAAAATTATAGAAGAATACTTAATTATTTTATAGAACTATGGGAATACGTAAAACTATATACTATAGAGGATCTGTATATAGATCCTAGATCACGTGACTAAGTCACGTGATATATTAAACCTTAGTATATTTCAATACTCCTACTCGAACGCTATTATTATAGAAAAGTAAACGCTGGGTAGCTACAGTAAATAGCTCCTATATAATGAAAATCCCGTCTACCTATATAAAACATTCCTAATTTTAATAAAACACGGTTATTTAAATTTTTTATTTGATATATAATATATATATACTATTTATAAGTCACAATATAGTCGTATAGACTATATAGGCGAGTACGATATTATAAATAGATTATTATAGTTAAGCGGGATATAGTTATATCCCGACGATAATACTATAAGAAACGTTACTATAGGGGGTAACTATAGGCGCTAGGCGCCTATACGAATAAAGTACTATAACGTTTATTTACGAGTAATACGAGCGAATTCTTAGAGGTACTAATTCTAGGGACTCTAGAATAGGGGCTCTAGGTACCTAAAGAATAACTAAATCTAAATAATAATATAAAGAATATAACGGTATGGCTCCGGGGGTATATAGCCGTTATTACTATACTATAAGCTATCTACCCTATAGTATATTTAAATAAATACGAGTTAAGTTAGAAGTATAAACTACCTAGGGCGTAATTAATCGAAATCTTAACCTATATCAACTTTATAATTATAAATAATAAAATATTTACCGTAGCCTTTAAGGTTAATAAGGATAGCGGTATTTTAATAATATTATATATTTATAAACTAGGTACCGGTACCGACCTATAATTTAATCTAGGTAGTAAAGAGAGCTAAATAATTTATAGCTCGGGGTATTTATTTATGGAGTTTATTATAATAATCGCGCCCCTTAAGATCTAGTAGGTTCTTAAACTAATTAACTTTATTATTCCTTATAAGAAATAATAAGGGGCGAGTATATATATATATTAATATAAAGGATTATATATATACTAGGAATTCGGATAGTTTAATTACTAAGATATCGCTATAGAGTTTAGAAGGATCTAGGGTTATACTAGGTATAAATAAGTTTAAAATAACTATAACTTTTAATCCCGGCGGTTAAATTTTAAGCTTTTATAGTAGTAATAATAAAAATTAAATATACGAAGAAGGTGGGATATTTAGAATTTTATACTATATATTAAATATAAAATAATAGCGGTAAATAAGTAATAGCTGGGGATTTACTACCTAATTTTAATATAATTAAAAATAAAATATAACGGAAACGGGAGCTAGGCTAGGTACCCGTTAGTTTTAATAATATACCCGCGGTCTTAATAGCGTTCTAGCTATATTATAATAACTAGATAAACTCCTAAAAGGCCTCTAGGCCTAGGGCTTAACGGAATATATTAAATTTATCCTTATTTAGGACCTTTATAAGGCCGTCGACTATTTATTCATCGATCGGGACATATTCTAGGACGATTTAACCGTTAACGACCTTTTCCCGAATAAAGTACTAATTAATATTAATATATTTAGTTCGGGTATAAAACTAGGGGTTCTTTATAAAGGCTATAGTATCTTAGTTATTATAATAGATAACTATAACTTATATAGTAGTTTCGGATAATTAAATAAATAAATTCCGTAGTTAGATAATTTCCTTAGAAACCTAAATCTACCTAATATATCTAGTCTTATAAATCGATAACGCGACCGTAGGCTAATACTTTAAGGACTAGTTAATAGTACCGCTACCGGTATTAAATATATATTTTAAGGTAGAACGACGGGTATTATAATTATTTATTTAATTAATATTAATATATCTAGATACCTAATTTAGGGGTCCTTTATATATAAGGCGGTAACCTATAATAACTTTTAAATATCGAAAGATTCTTTTAATAATAGTCTAATAAATATTAATTCAATTTAATTTATACCGACTAACTATTAATACCGTGTATACTATATTAGGGCGAGTACCTAATATAGTATATATAAGGGATCCTACTACGGATTAGTATTTAAAGCGGAATACCGCGGGAGTAATATAATTATCCTCTACTTTATAAAGCTTAGTAGAGGTATCTATAAAAATAAACTATAATTTATACTCTTATATATCGAATCTTTTTAGGACCTATTTAACGTACTTAATTTAATTAAGCCGTAGAGTCCTATTAGGGCGGTCGCGTAAAATAACTATACCTAAATAAAAGGTATATAGGCCGAGGTCTTTTATCTAAAAGCGATTATCTAATTTTAATTTAATAGAATTAATATCGGCGATTTTTAGGCCGATAATAAGAAGATTATTTATATAAATAACGATAATAATATTTATCCTAGGGTTAATAAAAATATTAAAGTCGGTACTAATTAATTCGAAACCTAAAGAGCGAAGGAATTTAATATATATCTTATATTATACTCTAGGGGATTATTTTAGCCTATATAAAACTCTTTTAAACTTATATACTAGTAAGTTTAGGCTCGCTCCTATAGATTATTTTATATAGAGTTCTTCCTTAATAACCCCGTATAGGAAAGTAGTTTTAACGTTTATTTATTTAACGTCCTAGTTATGGGTAGCTATTAAGGTAAAGATAATTTATTAATTTATTAATTTAACTACCGATATAAAAGTTTCGTAATAGTCGAGACCTTTATATTATTCGAAACCCCGTACTACCTAGTATATTTTATATCGTAGGATCTCCCCTATTTTTAAGCCCCGTTTAGAAGTGAATATTTATTTATTAATAAGAGTTTTCCTCGTAGCTAAGAGGTTAACTAGCGATTATATATTATTTTAAATAAATAATTTTAGCTCCTCTAATATCGCTAGTTATTATTCGGCTTTATAATTACCCCGAATAATCTCGTCGTAAATCCTAGGCTCGTAGGGTTTATTATTAATAATTTAAAAAAGTAATACAAATAAACTAAATAAATCTAGCGATAATAATCGATATTATAATGAATTAAAATTAAAGTAATCTTTAATAACCCGATTAATAAATTCGATTTATGTAATTATAATTAGGGAGTTACCGGCTAGTAAATATATTATAAAAAGAGGGAGTATTAAAAAGAGTACTAAAAAAAGTAGAAAATAACGGAGTTCTAAAAGTACTAGAAGAAGATGGATTTAATATAGGCGCCTTATTATCCTAAATAATATTAATAATAATAGATTCGTTCTACTTCTCCTTTAGAGTTATATATTATTACTATTTAATAAAAGGATTAGGAGTTAATAAATTATTATTCTAATTAAAGATTTAACGAGGGCGCTTTTTTTAAATATAATAAGAATTTAAGCGGATTATTTTCTTTATTATTAAGTTTTAGAACTAGAAAATATAGTTCCCTTTATATCCTATAAGAAAGTACCGCGTACTTTTATCGAGAAGTTTCTTTTATTTCCGATTTATAGCCTAGGCTACTAAATCGATAATATATAAATAAAAGAGGTCCGGGCGTAAACCTAAGAATATTTTAATCGACGAGAGAGGTAACTTAATAATAAGTTTATAAATAATAAAATAAACGACTATTTAAACGAGCTTAGGCTATAGACTATATAGGAGGCCGGAGTTAATAATTAAAGAATAAAGCCTAGTTATTATAATATAATTAAAATACTCCGATTCACCGTTTTATTAAGAATTTCTAGGTATTATAAATTTATATATAATCCCTTTATCTTTTAAATAACTTTAAAACTCCTTAGAGATATATTCGCTACTATTATTAATACGTAAATAATAGATCTTCCGGTCGCTACGTTTATATTTAACTTTAAATTACTTAAATAATACGAATATTTAACTTTTAAGTATTAAGGGGTTAATTTCGGTATATTTAATTTTATTATATTTTTAAATTACGAAATACCTATAACTTTTAAACCCGATAGGGGTTAACGGGCTAATTAAATTATTATAAATAAAATTTAATAAAAACTTTCCCGGCTAATATTCGCTTTTATATAAAATTAATTACTAGCGGCCTATTATATAGCTCTCGTAGGTATAATTATTATTAAACTCGTAAATAAAATCGACCCCTAAAGCGACTAAAGGTAATTTAATAACGTTTTATTACCCTATATAACTTATACGGGTATACTAGTACTACTTCGTAAAGACGTAAAGAACGCTATAAGTATTTAGAGTTACTAGCGGTTACTATAAATCTAAAGCGAATAATTTATATATATAATAAGTTATAAAAATAGCGCCTTAAATAAATATTTAACCCTTTAATTTAAAGAGGTTAAGTTTCGCTCCTATATTTAAAAGATAAATGAGGAGACGTAGATAAAAATAAAATATCGAATAAAAAATTACTCTCGATTTAAATATATAAGTAATTAAAGGTATTAAAGAAATTAGTAAAATTATTCTAAACTTCGGCGAGGAATTATTATATACGATCTTCGGAGTTAAGGGGTTAATTTCTTATAATAATTATCCTAATATTAAAGAGTACTAATTAGATAGTTAATCTTCTATAATATTATAAGACGAGATTAATATCTAGATATTTATTAAATTAACGACTAGATTTATTAAATTATAGTCTAGCTATAATATAGAAGTAGGTTAAAATAAAAAATAAAGAACGAAAATTAAAATAGAGCTAGTTATTATTTAAATAGAAACTAGTATATAGAGTATTTATTTATTTCTTATCCCGATTATATTAAAATAGAAATAAAGAAACTAGTTTAAACCTAAATTAAATTTAAAATAAATTAAACTAAACTAAATTAAATAAAATTATACTATAATATTTTACCCGTATATATAGTTTATTACTCCGCGTAAATATAAGTTATTACTACTTTAGTCTAAATTAGGTATAAGATTTAGTATTTCTTAACTACTTTCCTATTTATTCTAATCTTTATACTATTTAATAGAGTATATATACGCGTATATATAAACTATATATAGAGATAGTAATAAAATATATATAAATATATATATAAATTATATATAGAAGTATATATACGCGTATATATATACTATATAAGAGTAGTAATAAAGTATATATACCCGTATATATAAACTATATATAGGAGTAATAATGAGGTATATATACACTTATATATAATTATATATAGGGATATATATAGGCTATATAAAAGTAGTAATAAAGTATATATATACGTATATATAATTATATATAGGAGTATATATAGGCTATATAGAAGTAATAATAAAATATATATATACGTATATATAAGTAATATATAGGGATAGTAATAAGGTATATATATATATATATAAACTATATAGAAATAGTTTTACTAGGAAGAAAAGAAGAGAATATTATATAATCTCTTCTTTTCTCTAATAGTCTCTACTCTTTCCTTTTCGCTCTTTTCTCTACTAGAAAAAAAGAGAGCGGGGGTTATTCCCTTCTCTTTCCTTTCCTATTCCGTAATATATAATTAATAATATTATCGGAAGGCTTCGTTTATACCTTATTTCAAATTAATAAATTTATTAATATTATCGAAGGCTATTAATATTATTAGTTAGTTTATAGTCTTCTATAACTACATCTACTTTAATTAGAGATACTAGTAAACGTATATTAGTATTACGGAAACCAGAGGCGCTAAAACGCGAATTAGGGTCCACGATAATAAAGGAGATAAAAGAATTTATTAAAGATAAATATCTTAAACTCTTTTTCGACGAGTATATAAAAGTTTAGATATTACTTATAATAAGGCTACGTAATATAATTTATTAATAATAAGATATAAAGAATTAGTCTAAAGTATATAAAAGTAAAGTTTATTAATAATATAAAAATAGATAATAATAAGTTCTTTAATAAATATCTAGATAAGAACTTCTAAAATAGTATTAACTATTACGTTATAGTATTATACAATATTCGAGAGATTAATTTAAAGAGTATTTAGGGCCTATTTTATAAAAAGAGCTTTTTAAAAACGGAAATAAATATTAAGATTTAAATTGAAAATAAATATTAAGAGTTTAATTCTATATCTTTACGAAAGTCAAAGGTTTCTAAATTAATAATATCTATTGAACGATTTATTCTTATTATCGATGAGGATAAAAAGTAGCTTAATCTTAATAAGGATTAATTTATATTTAATAAAGTTTAGTTTATTCTTATTAAAGATAAAAAATAGAACGAAAAGGATATTTTTTAATATATATACATAGAGTTTCGATATTAAAGATATTATCGAGAATATTAGTTTTAAAGTTAAAATAGGATACCTAATAAATAGATAATAAATAATTATAATATCGAATCTTTTAACTTTTAACGATAATTACTTTTTATTAATTTACTCTATTCAATACCGAGCCTATATATAATAAGAATAATAACGAGACCTTCGATATTTTTAAAAGATTTTAAAAAGCTTAATTAATAAATTAAATTATAGAATATTATAATAAATTTTGAAACTTTAAGAAGAAGTTAATTTTCGTTATTAATCTCGATAATTTAATTTTAAAAAGATAAATTATAACTTTTAAAGAGCTAACTAAAATTTTAATAAGAATTTATTAATTTATAATAACTTCGATAACGTAGTTAGAGAGGAGTTTGATAAATAATTAAAATAATTAAATAATATTAACTTTTAGCGAGAAGACGTTGAGGTAATATATAATTAATTATTAATATCTTAAAAAGAGTTTATAATAATCTCTTATATATTAAATATATAATTATTTTAGATACTCGAATACTAGTAATTAATAATCGTTAAAGCGATTATTAGTATTTATAATAATTAAATAGGGGGTTATATTTTAATAAATATAATAAGTCTAAATAAGACCTAGGTTATTATATACTTATTATTATTTATAAATCTCTAACTAACTCTCTACGAAAGGTTTTATAGTTAAATAAAGACCGGATATATTATTATTAAATTAATTCTTATCTTTATACCTAAAAAGTTTATTATTTAATAGATTATATAAATCGAATTTGTAGCCCTAAGAAAGTATAGTCTCTATAAATACTAAAGTAATATAAAAAGATATAATTTACTAATAAGCGATAAGGCTATAATAACTAAATTTATATAAAAGTATTTAATCTTTAATAAAGATATTAAGGATTAATCTTATTATCGTAAATTTATTTAATACCTTTATTGCCCGTTATAAACTAAATATATAATATTTAGATATATTTAATTTAAAGAGTCAATCGAAGATAAAGGTAAATACTTTAATAAATAAATAAACGATAACTCGATTACCTTAATCATTACTTTAAGTATATAATAATAAATAAAGTTTATTTAATTAAATGACTCTCGAGTAAAGGATCTATTACTATTTAATATCTATAGCTAGATTTATAAATTTTTATAATAATTACTTTAATCCCGAATAAAAAGAATAATTCCTTCGAGAGATAAATTTTAAAGAGGATTTAGATTTATATATATATAATAATAACTACCTAACCGCGAAATTATAAATAATTTCGAAAATATTAAAAAATGAGGTCTATATAATGAGAATTACGACGGGTAAAAAGGGTCTCTATATCGCTAAAATCTAGATAAAATATATAATATAATAAATTTATTTAGGTTAAATACTATTTAAAGGAGGAATAATAATTAATTTATATTTATCGAAAAGATAGGCGGTATTTATTAATTATATTTATAATATCGAAGAGAAAAAGATATATTAGGAAATAAAAGATAAATTAACTAGAAACTTAATAATCTCTAGTTTACGAGAGAAGAAACTAAAAAATTATTTATAATTTATAGCTCTTTATATCTATTTTATTATTATCTCTATTAATACTAGACGATAAATATAATCTTAAAGCGATAAAATTAAAGAAGATTTTCGGTAAATAATATTTCTATCTATAATAATTTTAGATATAAATAATTATACTAATACTAGAAATCCTACCGAAATACTATATATATTTTATTAAACTATATCTAAGATTAGAGCCCTTCTACGGAATCTTCGAAATTAAATAAATATAAAAATTTCTATATATAATCTATTATAAAAGGCTTTAGTAGATATTAGTATATTTATAAATTATTAATTTTTTTAAAAGATATATTAGTATTTTATTAATTATTTATAATAACTACGCTTTTATTTATAATATATCGAATATTATAATTAAAAATAGTAATTATTACTACGTTTTATTTAGACTAAAAGTATTAGATTATTATCGACTAATTTGACTCAAATCGTTTTAAAGTAGTATTTTAATTATAATTTTCGCCGTTAATACTATCGACTTTAATCTTTAAAAATATATATTAGAGAGTTTATATTATTAAAAGAATTACTAATTTCGATATTAAAAACTAAATTATTAAACGGGTTATATAATTAAATAATTCGAATATAATAATATATATTTACGAGTATTATATTAATAATATAGTTAATAATAGATAAATTATATAGAATATTAATAAAATAATCTCGGAAGTTATAACTACTTTTATTTAAATAGTTTTTAACGAGAATAATAATAAACTCGCTACTATAAATATCGGAGACTAGTATATTATAAATATATAATTTATTCGTTATAAGAATATAAATCTAGTAGTTTAATACTTTAAATAATTAGAGATTCTCCGGCCGGAGGGCGGGAGGTATCGACTATTTAATAAATATATAATAAAGCGGCCTACAGGCCCACGAGATAAATAAATAAAATTAAGGAAACTAAAATAGAAGAAAAACGGAGAGAAGAGATAAATAATATTTTAGAAATAATTATAACTATCGGCTATTAACTAGTAAAAAGAGGAGATAAATTATCGGTAAATTAGAGTTTTTAACCGACGAGGTTTCTTTAATAGTTAGTAAATACTACTAGTAGCCCTATTAAGAAAGTATTCGCGGAACTCCTTTATTAGTAAAGTAGTTTTACTAGAGTAAATATATAAATAAATAAATTAATAAATTAGAGATTCTATCCGTAGATAATTTATTTAAATTTATACTACTCCGTATAAAAGGCTAGTTTATAATTATATAAATAAATATTTTAAACTCTATAAGTATTCTTAATATCGAAGATATTAACTCTAATATTATTTCTAGGTTATTTATATATATATTATAACCCTAGTATATAAATATTTATAGAAACTTTCGATAATATATATTATATTTAATAATAGTATATTCTTAAAAAGATCTTAGTAATAAATCTCGCGGATTAAATATAAAAAGAGTATTTTTAAAATTAATAAATTAAAAGTCTTTTAATATCTTTTAATTTCCTATAATATTTTCGCTAATAGGATTAATATTGTAGTTAGAATAAAGATAGTTAAAGATAATATAAAATTTACTACCGGGCTTTATACGTCGTCGAGTAGAGATAAGAATTTAATTTAATTTTCCCTTTTTCTTCCGCTTACTTTTAAGAATATAAAAAGCCACTTTATATAAAATTTATTAAGATATTAATCTCGTAGTAATCTTATTATTATATTAAGACTAAATTAATAGAGGATTATTATTAATATTCAAGTTATCCTCGTTATTTTATAATATTATTTAAATTAATTTAAGGCCTTTTTCTTTCCTTATTTCTATATATTAATATAATATTAATATAGAATTCTAAGAGAGAAGATATATATTAATTCTAATTATTTTATAGGTTTAGATTTACTTTTAGGTTTATTTTTAAAGTTATTTTTAAATTTAAACATTTATACTTTAGAGACTTTATAAATAATTAGAGGTTAATATCAAAATTACGACAAAGCCGGAAACGAGGTAATATATTTATTATTTTATAAATTTTTTAGATTTCTTTAAGGCCGGTCGTGTTTATTAGTAATTATATCTAGAGTTATAAATTAAAATATATTAAGTTATAGTACCTAGGGTATATATAGTAATATAAAAGTAAATATATAAACTTGGTAAAGATCTTTATTACTCGATAGAAGAATTAATCTTTAAAGAACTCTAGGAGCTAGAAGTAACTAAGTAGTTATATAATAATATATTTAATTATAATATTAATAACTCATCGGCTACGTTATTAACTAATAAAATTAACGTAAAGATTATATAATATATATACGGTCTTTAGCCCGAATCTTGACTATTAAGATTTAATTCTAATATAATATAATAATTATCTCTCTCTCTAAAGGATTCGCCCCAAATTTAAATATTAAAATATTTAAGAAAACCTTCTAAACTTATAAAGAAAATAAAAGAAAAAATAATAAATAAGTTACGTAAATAGAATATACATTTCCGGATAAGTATTAATATAAAAGATTAATTATCTTCCGTAATGAATTAATTAATAATAATTATTCGTAAAACCCTCTAAACCTAGTAGAATAAATAAAGAAAAGAATATTATTAGATTAGTATATATAATTTAAAGATAAAGTATCAATATATACTCCTATATTCTTATAAGGAAATATAATAATACGTATTAATATAAACTAGTAGTTATTAATATATCTATTAATAAATACTCGATAAAATCCTTTAAACCTATTAGACGAATAAGGGAAAAAATATTTCTAAAATAGATCTTATTAACGCGTAGATATAACGCGTAGACATAACGCGTAGATATAACGCGTAGATATAACGCGTAGATATAACGCGTAGATATAACGCGAGTATATTTACTCGGCGTATTTATAACGAATTAAACTAAATATATTTATCTAACTTTATAACCAAATTTTTATTTAGATTTAAGAGTTGATTAGATAACTCGCTAAATATTCTATTTTATTTTACCTATAAACAAGCGAAATTTATTTATAATAAATATTCGTTTTTTAGTACTCGGTAGGTAATAAATAAATTATTAATTAATAAGAATTTAAGGAAATTCTAAATTCTATAAAATAATTCCGAAAAGAGTCTATTAGTGAATCGTATAATAATAATAAGATTTAATATTAGTTATAACTTCGGCCTCCGCCCTTAATACTTTATTCCTTTAATATTATTATATTAACTTCTTATATATATATTTTTATATACTTCTAATATTTAAATTTATTAATTAATTAATAAAATAACTTCTATAAGTTTATTTATAGTATAAATATAAGTTTTTTATATATACTCTAATATAAGAGTTTAAGTTAATATATTCTAACTTTTTTTATTAAATTTTCTTTTTAATAATCTTTAATTTAAATATAAATATAATAGCTTCTTTTCTATATTAATATTAATCTCGTTTATATTTATCTTATTCAAAAAGAATTATATATATATATTATTTATTATTAATTTCTGAAATTATTATTTTATTTTATTTAGTATAAATACGCGTATTATAATAATAACTCTTTATTATAATTTAATATTTTAATAATATCGATTTTTTAAATATCTATTATAACTCTTTATCTAAAGATTATTAAATATTTATAATTTTCCGCGACTCTTCTAGAAGCCTATTATTTATATAATTTAAAATATATTAACTATAATATCTTCTCTTACAACGACCGCTTAAATATAATATATAATTATTATTATACTTTACGCTATCTTTACCTATCGGTTCTCTTAATTTTTTGATAAAGATACATAATTAATGTTATTAAATTCCGTTATTATATCGCGAGTATATTAACGCTTTATTTATTTATTATTAATTATACGACTCTTTAAATATAATATTTATAAATATTAATAACTAATTATAATTAATAATTAATAATATTTTTACTTTTTATTTACTTTCTTCTCTACTTTTACTTTTTAATTATATACTTTAAATAGGTTTTTCGTATATACGATAGCGTCTTTATTCTCTTATTAATTACGATTATTTAATTAACTAATATATTTTATTAGTTATTAGGTTATACTCTTTATTTTTTAATAAAATCTCTTCTATTTTCTATTCTTTAATATTATTCATTAATTCCAATCAAGGTAAATTTAATATTAATATATTATTTGATTTATAATAATATAGTTCTAGTAATAATATATATAAAATATTATAAATACGATAATTCGTTAATAATACTAGGCGATATATCTACGACTTAATTATATTAAAGACTTTAAATAATTTAATTAACTTATAAGAGAACTTCTTATTTAGTCGCTTTTATATAAAATTCTTTATTAATAATAATACTAGGTTATTTATATTAAATAATTCTAATTTTAATTCTAATTTATACTTTTTATTATAAGTATATTTTTATATTTTTATATTCTTATTATATTTTCTTAATATATTTTCAGGTATTCTTGAAATCTTTTTATTTTCTTAATTCTTTTTTTTATTAAAGATACTCCTCTTTTAGGCGGCTCGTTTTTAAAATATATCTCGATTAATAAATCGTAATTATATAGCGCTTTAAATAATATTAAATATATCGTTATATACTACGCGTTGTAATATATTTATTTAATTATTAGTAAAAACTCTATCTAATTATTTTATTTCTTAATATAAAAAGTTTTTAGAAAATACTCTAACGTCTAATTTTAATATTTTATTTAGTTATTCGTTTATAGATAAAATACGATATTTAGACAGCGTTTAATCTTTAAATAATAATAAATTTATAATTGAAAAATATTGAGAGAATAGATTCTTTATCGAAGAAAATACTCTTTAGTACTCCGAATTTAAAAATAGTCTCCTTATATATTAACTCTATTAGTTTTATAACGGTAATAATTTTAATAATAAAGATATATTATAATCTTTCAATATATTTATCTATTATAATAAATATCGCGTTATAAACGTATTCTTTATATTTACTAAATAATAACTTTATAATAAATTTTTTATAATTTCTTTTCTACGGGCTAGTTAAATAAGATAAAGAATTACTCTCGTTATAAATATAATATTTATATACCTTAACCCGTTAATAAAGATTATACGTCTCGATATATTTTCATTTATCGGCTTTTAGAGTAACCTAGTAATACTTTTTAAATAATAACTCTATTCTCTTTTTAATACTAAAATACCACGTTAAGATATTATTATAATATTTAAGTAATAACTCTTTGCGGATTAATTCCTTCGTAAATATATAAATTTTATTTTCGTATTTAAGAAGTAATATTAATCAAGAGTCTAAACTCTAATAAAATATATAATATTTATTTATTAATAAATAGCGATTTTGTTTTACGAGAAAGTATTATTCTTTTATAATATACGAAGTAACTCGATTATTAATAGATTTTTTATATTATAAACCGATTCGTATATAGTTATTAATCTAATAATTATATATAGAATAAATAATTTATAATCTATAACTTTAGCGATATAGTTAAGTAGTTTATTTATTATATTATAATTTATTTAAAATTAATATCTCGTTTAGACTTTTTAGAATTTCTTATTTAAATTTAAATCCCCTAAATTTCGATAAATATATTATTTAATATACCTCTTTAATAATTTACGTTAAGGATCTTAATAATATAATTTTAGTTTCATTAAACTTTATAATATACCTACGGCTAATTAGTTAATTATAAGCGAATTATTATTTATTTCTAGATCTTCTTTATTTATAAACGTATTTTGTATTATAACGATAATAGGGCCAGAACTAGCTTTTCCTAAATCTAATAACTTCTATTATAAAATAAATAGTATTTAATTGAATAAACTATTTTAGCTCTTATAATTTAGACGCCGCGATAAATTATTAACTAAATTACTTTTCCTTAAATAATATATAATTATGAAATTAAAGGACGAAAACCTTATAGTTTATTATAGTTAATAATTATTTAATTACTTAATATTTATAAATCTCTTTAAGTTATTACAATTTATTAAGACTTTAATTTTATATAAATTAATCTTAAGGTAATATTATTATTATTTAAATATCGCGGCGATTACGAGGGATTCTTTTTTATAAATTTTATATCTTTATTCTAGGCCTTATATCTTACGTAACTATAGTAAAACGAGATATTATTTTATATCTTATTATAACTACGAGAGTATTATAAATATTATAAAATTAAAGATATTTTTTTGACTCGAATTTATAATTCTAGGTTAAAATATATTAATATTAATATTTAAGAGAAAATCTATTATAATTAAAACGTATACTCTATTTCTTCTAGTTATATAAAAGGCCTAATTTTATATTATTTTAACTTTTCTTTAATAGGCCTATTAAAGGCCTTATTATTTATAAATATCGATAAATAAATCGTCGATAAAAATAAATAAAGTTTAGGAAAATCTAAATATTATAATAAAATTTCGACTTCGGCTAGGATTATATAGTTTTGACTTTATATTTATTTATTATTATATCTTCGGTATTAATAATAAATCCTAGAAATTGAATTAATTAAATAAAAAAATTACATTTCTTTAAACTCGTAAATATGGAATATTTTTCGTATATAATTTACATACTCCTCTTTTAAATTTAAATGAATTAGAATATCGTTCAAATATATTATATAGAATATATTTATTATTTTTATTAACGATATATTAATATAGTTTAAAAGATAATAGGTATATTTATTAATTTAAAAAGTATTATTATATAGTTAAATTAATTATATTATATATAGAATATTATTTTTTATTTATCGCTTATTTTAATTTTAATATAATAATGAATATTCTTTAGATTTAATTCAATATAAATAGTAATATTATTTAAATAATCTAGTAACTTAACGATCTAGTATCTTGTTAATTAATAATAAAGAATAATAACTTTTAATAGTAAATTTATCCAAACCCCGATAATCGATATATAATTATAAACCGTCGTCCTTTTTAGGGACGAAAAAAATAGAGGTTTCTACTAAATTAATAAAATATTTAATTTAACTCTTCGTTAAAGTATTATTTAAATATATCCTTAATTTTATTAATTTAGTATTAAATAAATTATAAAGAGACTTATAAAGTTGAGCCCCTCTCAATTTTATTAATATAATTAATATTTTTATACGACGATAATAAATCTATTTTTTTATTTAAATAGATATTAATAAAATTACTAAATTCTTCTAAAAGTACTAGTAGTATATCGATATTATAATTAACGGATATTATATTTACTACCGCGTTATCTTAAATATTAGAAAAATTAATAATAATTAATAATAAAGATTATAAAAGATATAGAATATAAGGGAGTATAATAAATAATATACTATAAGTTATAATTAATATAAATCGCGCTAGGAATAATCTCTAATTATATATAAGTATTAATAGAAGAGCGTAGGCTTTAGGAGGCTTAAATAAAATTACTAAATTAAAAAATCAAAAAAACAATTTATAGCGAGGAGTATACCTACGTTATTATAATAAAACTAGATTAATATTACCCATGAATATATATATATTCTATCGAGATATATAACCGAAACGAACCCTCCTCTCTCTATAATAATAACTAGCGCGAAAGCGAAGTAGTTAATAATTAGAATAAATAATACTAAGGCTAAAGAATAGTTTAAGAAAGTAATTAATTTTTAATTAATTAAGATATTTCGGAATAGAGTCTATTTAATAACGGAGTCGATTATCGAAGTAAAATAAATAATAAAAAGAGACTTTATTCTATATTATATAATAATAAAAGTACGATAAAAAGTAAAAAAAATAATTAGATAAATAAAAAATATTAACCCCTCGGCGAGAGTATTAAAATAAAGCTATATAGTAATAATATATAAAATAAAGAAGGAGGCCGTTAATATAAATAATTAAGAAATAATAATAAAAATATTAAAAAAGGATAATTATAGGCTATATCTAATATTAAATATTATAAATATAAAATAACTAGGATACGGTTTTAAACTAGACGAATACGATTATAAAAAGAAGTACTCGATATTCTTTCTTAAGATCCCGAAGTCAAATATAATAAATAAACTAGTAACGGACGAGTTTTTAAAAAGCGAATAATTATTATTATATTAAAGATAGGAGAGAGTTAGTAATCCGAGATAATACTTTAATTATTAGAGATACGATTATATAATTTTAATTTATAAAAACTAACCTAAATACGGGATATATATAAAGTTATATTAATTACGCGAATATAATACTAGGAACCCAAAGGAGAAGTATTATATAATTTATACTAAATACTATATATCCTAGAGTAAAGTATATTTAATTAAGTAGAAGAAGATATACCGAATTTAATAAAGATTAAAAATTAAAATTAAAAAATTCGTAATATTACCGAAGATAGTACCCTCGGGCCTTTAGGTATAGTTAGTTAATAATAAATTTATATTAATACTAGTAAAAGATATAAGAAAGAGGAAAGTAATAATAAATATAATTAATAAAGTCTAGGACGCGGTTACTATACCTACCTTAGAGGATCCTATATACTCTTAGACGGTACGTTATTAGGTAATTTATATTAAATTTTTTCTCAACTTTCTCTTAACAGCTAGGATAAAAATTTGATAAGAAATTAAAATAAAATAAAACGTATATTAAGGACTAATAAAGTATAGTTAATATTGATTACTTATTAATATACCGCCTAAAGATATATAGGATCCTCTAAGGTAGAAAAATAAGAAGGTTAAAATTAATCGATAAATTAATTATATCTAGATAAAAAATTCTTTAAATCCTAAATAACCTCCTAATAACGATCTTCGATTAATTAAATAAAAATCGGCTAGACTTAATACTACTAAATTATTAAGAAATAAACGAAGAATTTACGGATATAATATCGATATATAATAAATTATAATATTTAGTTTAAAGTCGTATAATATAATATTAAAAAAGAATCGAAACTAATAATAAAATTACTCTAAAACGAGTAAATTAAGAATATTAATATTATAATTATTTAAGATTTAAGCTAGAATCCGGCTACCTTAATATTATATAATAATAATATTAATTATTTTTATTTAGTGTATAAAGGGGGTCTAGAAACCCGTATATATTTCTACGTAAATAAAAGAATCGATATAAATAACTAGGAACTAGTCTATTATAGAGGCGATTTATATTTTATAAAAATTATATTTAAAGAGTAAAGAGTTAGAAAGGAGTCTTAATTAAATAAAATTAAAAAAGAGAGAGATTTTAATAGAAGAATCCCTTAGTATAAAGAAGTCTAGATTTATAATATATATAATTTATTATTAATATAGTATACCTCGACCGATAGTCCGTTAATACTACTACTATTAGAAGAGATATTAGTAGAAAAGAGTAAATATATTCTCTTAAAGAATTTTAACCTCTATTATCCTAACTAAAATAATACTAGGCGATATATATATTATATTATAATAAACTAGCTCCTAAGAATAATAAAATCGAGGGAGATAAAATTAAAGTTATTAGAAATATCGATTATATAAAAAGCCCGAGGATATAAAAATATAATCGATTTATTATTCTTTATAAAAGGAGTATATTAAATTATAAACAATTTTATAATCCGCGGGGATCTATACTATAATTTCAATTATAAATTAATAATAATAGAATTCGAGTAAATATAAAAGAAGGCGGTATTATATACCCGCTATATTTAAAAAAAAATTAAAGATAAAGTTATTTAGGAGGAGATAAAATAAAGGATAATTTTTTTTATTAAATATTAAAAAAGTTAATATTTAAAAGTAAAAAAGAAGATCGACTAATATTTAGGATTTTTTTTTTTTTTTTTTAAGAAATTATTAATTTTATAATTTTATAGGCCCGGTTATACTAAAGAGTTAAATTATATTAGAACTTTTATTATATTAAAATTACGTTAGAGGTTAAAGAGTATATAAAAGAATATAAATAAAATCGAAGTATTTAAATAAAAGAGGCCCTAAATATAATAAATAATAAGAGAATATATATAATTCGAAGAATAAAAATATTTTTATAATAAAAGAGTATATATAAAGCCTCGCTAAAGTCGACGGGAATATTGAAACTCGTAAAATAAAAAAGCGAGAAAAATAAATATCTTAAAAAACTCTTTTAATTCCTAATTATTAAAAATAATAATAAAAAAGTTAAAGACTTCGAGTGTAAAATAAAAACTTTATAAAGAGTTTTATTTCCCCCTCTATCGACGTTAAACCTAAATAATATCGACGGAGTAAAATATTTAAAACTAGTTAAAATAAACTAAGAAATATTAAAGACGAAAATATATAAAGTAATATAATACCTAGCCGCCGATAAAATATTAGGAATAATAAGAATCCCGAACCGATTCTTAAAAGTTATAATAAAGATAAAAATAATAAATGTTATTATTTATTTATTTTAGGCCTACTTTAAATAAAGATATTATTTGAAATATTTTAAAAAAGTTAATATAATAATTCTTAAGAAATCGAAGAAAAACGATTATTTAAAGCCTAAATTATATATATTTATTATATTCCTTATTATATTTAATAAAGTATTAGAAGTAATTATTTCTAGAAAGTTTAATAATATAACAGAGAAGTATAAATTATTACTATTATAATAAATAAAGGTTAGACGAAAGTATTTAATAAGAACCGCGCTAAAGACTTTTATAAACGTAGTATATACTATATAAAATTATAATAGGAACGAGGGAGGAAAGATAATAAACTTATTATTACTAAATATAACGAGAGCGTTCGATAATGTTTTATAAAAGAGATTATTATATAATTTATAAATAAAAAGCGTTCCGAGCTTAATCGTTAATTAAATAATAAACTTTCTAGTAAATAAAACTATATCCGTAATATTTAAAAGAAGAACGAGTATAATAAAAGAAATAAGAATAAGGATTTTGGATTATTTATTTTACGAATACTCTTTCTATTTTTTAATATATTATTAATTAAGAAATACGTTAAAATAAACTTATTAATATAAATTAAAAAATTCGTATAGGACGTTTATTTATTTATTTATAACGAGAGTATAAAGAAAAATTATATAAATTTCAAACGGGCCTATAATATTTATTTAAAAATAAATAATTATTTATAAAATATTATTTACTCTTTAGAAATACGAGTTAGTTTATATATCTCGAATATTAAAGAAATTTAATATAAAAATAACGATAAATTTTAATAATATAATTATTAAACCTAAAGCGAGTATTTAAGTCTTTGGACTATATATTAATTTAAAAGTAAAATAAAAATTATACCTAGTTTAGATTAAGATTAGGGCGGTTAATTAAAATCGCGCTATAAAATACTTAACTAGATCGATATAAGGCGCGACCTTCGCGAAGTATAAAACGATATATAATATAATAATTCGATTAATATTAATATTCGTAGCTTTAATATTATATTCACCGAAAGGGACGACGGAGGTTATAAAGAGATATATAAAGAAATTAATTAATATTTAAAATAACTACTTTAAAACGGTCCTAGGAGTATTTTTAATTATTTTAATTCTAATATTCAAAGTTAAATTAATAATCGCGCTAATCGACCTCTAAATAAATCGTTTAATAATATAATATTAAATAAGTCGGGGAACCTATTTAATTATATTTATAAAAAATAAACGGATCTAGAATAAACTTTAATATAAATAAAATAAATAATAATAAATACCTTCGATATTAATTACGAAAAAAAAAGCCTAGGCTCTTCGCGCCTTAAGATTTAAAAAATAATATAAAGTAATTATAATTATAAAGAGGAAAAAAGACTAAATAAATCTAAATAAAAATATTAAAAAATACTAGGATATTAAAGTTATTAATTAAAAAGTAAAAGATTAAATTTATTAATAATAATTAAATAAATAAAAGATTTATAAAATAATAATTTTTATATTAATTATTAACCCGGCCTAAAAGGGGGATTTATTCGAGGACTAATTCGATTATTATAATTAATTATAAAAGACTAAAAAACTCTAAAAAACTTTATAATAATATAAATAAAATATAGTAAAATCGGATTAAATAAATTCCTATACCGAATAAAGATATTTATAGTCCGTAGTATTAATTACTAATACGGATAAAGGAAGTAGAGTATAAAATATATATTAATATTTTACCCGGAACTAGCTAGGAATAAAACGGAACTTATAAAATAAATAAATATATATAATTTTAAAAAGATATTAACCTAGGTCTAAAATATATATATAATCGCGCGGTAAATAATAAAGACGGGATAACTCGGTTATTTCTACTTTATGAAAAAATAATTAATATTATTTAAATTATTATTAGGATCTAGCGATATACCTAGGCCTATAAAAAAGAGGAAAAAGAGGAAGAAACCGCCGGCCGGAGGGCCGTAAATATCGATTATTTAATAAATATATAATAAAGCGGCCTATAGGCCTATAAGATAAATAAATAAAATTAGAGAAATTAAAATAAAAAAGAAACGGAGGAAAGGGATAAATAATATTTTAAAAATAATTATAATTCTCGGCTACTAACTAGTAAGAAGAAGAGATAAATTATTAATAAATTAAAGTTTTTAACCGATAAGGTTTCTTTAACCGCTAGTAAATATTATTAATAACTCTATTAAAAAAGTATTCACGGAACTCTCTTTTTAGTAAAGTAGTTTTACTAGAGTAAATATATAAATTAATTAATTAATTAATTATAAATTATAACTCGTATTCGTATTAATATTAATATTTAATTCGTATTATTGTTTTACTCGTAGATCTTTTATTCTTAATTTATTTAATATATAAAAACTCTTATCTCGTCTAATAAATATAGTACTTCCGTATTTATAATCTCTATTTAATAGATTATAAAGAAAATAGTTTTAACTCTATTATCTAAATAAAAACTCGTAAACGGAAATATATATACGAAAACTCGTATATTACTAAAGTAATTTATAAATTATTTATTTAACTCTTTTATTCTTTTATTTATAATTTATTTATAATCTTTAATATTATTCCGATACAGTTTTAATTAATACTAATCTTTTTACTTTATTCTATTATTCTCTTCTTTATAAATTTTAAGATCTTTTCGATACGGGTTTATTTAATAGTGAGTTTTTAACTCTTACTTTTTAATTCTCTCTTTTATAATCTTTTATAAAAATTCGATATATAGTTATTATTTTCTACTTTTAAGAGTTTATCCTCTTCTTTAAAATATTTAAAAATCTCTCGATACGAGTTTATTTAATAATAAACTATCTATATTTACTCTCTTATACTTTTAAATATATATATAAAGATTATAAATTATATATCTAGAGTAATATATATACTTTCTTATAAATTAAATATATTATTCTATCGTTAAATATACTAGATTAATTTACTCCTAGTATAAAATTTAATTAACTATTTTATAATATATCGAGTATACTTCTTCGAAGAGTATTTTATAATCTTAGTATAGGGTTTATTAACGATATCTAAATTTATATCGTAGTATAAAATTTACTAAATCAAATTAATATTATAATATAAACGTTATTAACGATATTTAAAAACTAGATTCTAGTAAAGTTCTTTAATTAATATTAAGAAATAGTTAAAAAATCCACTCTAAATACTTTATAATCATTCTTTCTATAATTTTAGAATCGATTTATTTAGAAAATTTAATATAAATATTTTAAATAATATTATATACTTTATTAAAGTCGAAGTATCTAAAGAATAATTATATTATAGAATTTAGAAGAAAGTTCCTTCTTTTTTCTTAACTCGAAAGAGAATTAAAGAAGAAAAGAGAAAGAATCGAAAATACGATAATTCTCATCTCTAGAATAAAGAAATAAACGGAATAATACGAAATCTCTTCTCTTCTCTCTTTATAAAACTAGCGATAGTGCTAGCCCTATATATAGTTATATATATACGTATATATACGCGTATATATAACCCTATATAGAGGTAGTAATAGCGTATATATATATATATATATATTTATATATAGGGATAGTAGAGAGCTAGAGAACAAAAGAGACTCTCTTTTATTTTTTATTTTATTTTAGTATTTTCTTCTCTTCTATCTATTTCCTTCTTTATTTTAGAGAAGGAATTAGAGATTAATTTTTATCTCTTTTTTTCTCTATTCCGCGGCGTAAATATAATATAGTCTTTCGAATAAAAGCCTATTCTTGTAAACTTATTTAATATAAATTCTATCGATTATAACGATCGCTTCCTTTTAGATAATATTAGTTTTAATTAATTAAAAATTAATTCTCTCCCTTTTTATTTACTCGATCTCTATTTATTAAATAAAATTCTATTTAATATTTTAGATTCTTTCTTTTAAATAATACTAGGCTTAACTTTCTTCTTTTAATATTTATTTAAGACTTCGGTTTATTATTTAATAATATATATATAAATATTTTAGACGGCCTTTTTTATAAAATTTATAAATTTTTTTAATATAAGTTATTTAATAGAAATCTAATAAACTATTATATTAACGTAATTAATAAATAATCGAAAAATAACTATATTCGTAACTTTATAGTTACTAATTTCTTTTATATAATCTTATTAATCCGAGAGTAGTATATATTTTAATTATTCTCTATAATATAATTTAGTTATTCTCTTAAGCGAAGATTTAATATAATATATTATTATTATATTAATATTTGTTAATATTTTATTAACGATTTATCCGGGTTTATTAATAATTATCGTTAATATCTCGATAGTCGATTATTAAATTTTTAATAATTTTACCGTTTCTAGTCTTTAAATATTAAATCTATATCGAAAATAAACGAATTAATTCAATATTAAAAGAATTAAGAATATGATTTTTATATTAAAATAATATAAGATTAGAATTATAAAAGAGAGTATATAGATTACAAAATTATTATTTTTAATATAATATCGCGCGTGCGATTAATTATTATTTTATCGTATATTATATATTATAAAATAAATTATCTCCTATAAAGTTATAAATATAATAATATTATATTAATATACTTTATAGTTATCGTTTTATTATATATTATATTTTATTAAATAAATTTACTAGCGCTACTTTATAAGATTATAAAGTTATTTTTAAAATTAAATTTAACTCTCTCGCGTAGACCTTAACTCTAAGTTTATAATCTTGGCGCCAAGACTTGCCAAGGCTGCAAAGTACGTAAAATATACCGATTAAATAATAATTAAATAGAATTATTTTTCCGGACTTATCGATAATAAACGTGAAATTATAATTAATATAATTTATATTATCGGTAGTAATACTAAACTAATTATTTATTTAGATTTTTATTAGTTAATATAATATCTATAGATATATCTCTATTTATATCTCATTTTATTCTATTATACTCTTTCGATTTCTAGTCTCGAAGAACTTTTAAATAATAATTAATATTATAACGAGTACTTGGATCTTTATTTTTAATAATCGGTATTTATTATATTAAAAGTAAGCGCTAATTTAGAATTAATATAACTTCGTAAATAATTTAAAAATAAATTTATATATAGTAGGCGTCGAATCTTTAACGATATCTTCTATAACTATATTAATATATAAATAGCGAGTAGACTAGAATACTAAAGTAGAGATAGATATTTAAAATATAAATAAACTATAGTAAATAACAATTCACGCGACTTCGTTATTTATATATTAGACTCTTTTTACGTAAAAGAATAGAGATATTATTAAACCTATTATTTAAACTTTTACTCCAAGATCTCTCGTATTTATCGACTCTTAAATAAAACTATTAATTATATAGAATAAATATAACGTAATATATATAAAATAAAGTTATTAATAAATAGTAGATTCTAATAAATAGAAATTCGAGCTAATTAGGCTAGAGTAGTAAAAGAAAAATTCAAGAGTAGAATTTTTAATAAAAGACGAAATACTAGTATACCTAATAAGAGTATAATTAGAGAGATATATTTATTATCGCCGGTTTTAAAATTCTTTTTAAACGCGCTATATATAGTATTTAACTCTTATCTTTTAAATAAATATAATTAGTTAATAAGAAAAATAGACGAATAATATAATAAATATATAAATACAAAATATATAAATTTTCTCTATTTTCTTTATATTTTAATTCGAAGGCCTTCTCTATATATAATAAGAATTATATAATCTAATTACTATAGATTATTATAAACTCTATTATTATATTTCCTAAAAGTAAGATTAAATTATTTTAATATTTATTTTTCTTTAACGTAAAGATTTATTTAATTACTAGCGCTAATATACCTCTATAACTCAAAGAATATTTATTTTATTATTTAATTATTGTAATTTTCTTATTCTTTTATTCAATATATTTGAAGCGAGTTTATCGATATAAAAATTATAGGATAAAAAACAATAAATATAAAAGGCTTCCAAACTATCGCCACGCTCGGTTTAGGCTCTTTAGTTATTATAGTACTAGTAACCTAACCCAAAAGTACTACGCTCGAGAATTTCAGATAGGAGTATCCTGACTAACTATTATTAGACTTCGAAGCGGACGGAATACTAGCTGTTACTCGTGAAGTAGAGAGTTCTTACGTACTTAATAAGCGAGCCAACTTCGAAGCCGACGGGATACTCGCTATCGCCCGTGGTACCGACAGCTCGTATACGATAGAGAATAAGGAGAAGCGCGCCAGCGTCGAGGCCGATAAGATACTAGCTGTTACTAGAGATACTAAGGCCTTATACACTATAAAAGAAAAGAAGAAAAGAGCGAATTTCGAAGTTAATAGAATTTTGGCCGTTGCCCGAGACGTATAAAGTTTATATACTACTAAGGAGAAGAAAGACTAGATTTAGTTCGATATTAAAGTCTTTTATATATTTAATCTTTTAATAATAACTCGTTCGTGAACCCAAGCGCTTTGTGAGGTAGATATAACGGAAACACGGAGAGAATAACGGACCGCACTCTATTTAGTAAATAAACGATATTGAATACTATATATTTAGATATTGAGTTTAGATCGTGGCTTCGAGTAAAATTAAATTCTTCGACTATTTATTAATTAATACTACTTTATTAGTTTTTAAACCCTTTATAGTACGTTAATACCTATATTAGAACGAGGGGATTCGAAGTAACCTCTCCGTTTTAGGCTCCAGAGACTTTTCTTTCTTTAATAAATATATTACTTCTTTAATTTCTTTTTTATTTAATTTTACCTCTACTATAGCGCCCCGTCCAGTATTTATAGTTTGAACCGCGTGCGTTATAGCCTTTTTTAGAGTCTTTATATTATCTATTTTTATAATATAAAGGCTCCCTTCCGACCTAGAGAAGTTATCTCCTATCGCTACTTTAGCGATACCGCCGTAGTCGGGGGACGGATCGAATAAAATATATAAGTCTTTATTTTTAGAGGTGGACGCGAGACTATCTAAATAAATAAACTCGAGCGATTTATATAGAGTATTCTAGCCTACTACTATTAAGTATTAGAATATAACTTTCGTATCCTTTTATTTAAAGGGTATGTGAAGGAAGTTGATTTACCTCGGTTATTAAATACGATAGTTAAAAGGGGGATTCCGTATCTAGTTATAATCTAATAAATACTACCGGGAAAGTTTATTAGGAAAGTACTATCACTAACGATAATATAGACGAAGCGCGACTATTCGTTAATATTAAGAGTTAATTTAATACCTAGAGTAGTACCCCCGCTCTAGCCTAGTTTTATATTACTATAATTAATCTAGGTTCCTAGTAGATTGTTTTAAAACTAATCTATAATCTAGTTTATATATATTACCGCTTCGACGACGAATACGGTATTAGAAGGTATTTCTAATTTAATTACCGAGTTAATATAATACGTAGTAAAAGGCCTATTAGGATTTAGCGCTACGATTAAAGCGAAGGACTTTAAATACATAGAGTATTTATTCTTAAAATACTATATACGTTATATATTAAGTAAATCTTAAGGAGTATAATTCACGCGTAGCGTCTAGGTAAAGTACGTATTAAGTTACGTAAATATAATATAGTTATTAACTCTTTATTTATTATACGTAGAGAAAAAGGAGTCCCGTATCTTTTGGTTAAGAGGATTATTATCGATATAGTAAATATATATATCTTTACGAGGAGGGTTATATAAAGGTACTTAAAGGACATTATAATTAAATATTAAAATAATATCTACTAGCGTAGTTAATTCGTTAATATTAAAGCGAAACCCGAGACTAATAGGATAAGTTATTAGAAAGTATATATTATTATTACCCGTATTAAAGATACGGAGTCCCGGTAACTTATCGGTAAACTGTATAAATTAAAGAGGATAATTATAATTCCGACTAGAATAATTTATAATAATTAAGGAATTCTTCGCGGATATTAATATCTCTATAATAATCGTTACTACCTAGTCTAGTAGAGCGGAAGACTTTATAAGAGCCTATTATTCCTAGTCGAGCGCGTACGGCTCGATCTCCTTTATTATTATCTCTTTAACTCTAGTTAGGTATATAGGACCCTTTGGATTACTCGAAGTAAATTATAATACTTATATAACTATTTATTTAATAGTACTACCCGTTCGTAAATTTTTAATATATTTATAATATTGACCTATAGTAGCCTTTTGATCCGGTGTATTTTATATTTAATATTAATATTCGGTACGCGAGCCCGCTAACTTTTTATCCTCCGTAAAAGGATATAGGCCGGCGAAAATAAATACGGGGTACCGGCCGGCGTTTATATTATAAATACTATAACTAAGTATTTGAGTTCTAATATTAATATATATAATTATAACTTGAGGCCGCCCGGTAACCCGAGCCTAGTTATTAACTATAAATAAGGCGACTATCTAGGTAAGGATATTATTTAGCGCGTATAATATTTAATTAAAGAGATTAAATAATATAAATCTTTAGAAAAAAATCCTTTCTCTTTTTTTAACCCTTAAATATCGCTTCGATAAAGTTAGGATAATCCGATTTTAAATTAATAAAATATACCTATATACCTACTTATACTAGGTATTAGTTAAGTTAATAATAGGCCGCGATTATAGGTTATTTAAGTACCTCCTATAAGGCCTCGAAGAAGGCGAAAGATATAGTATATTTATAGGCGAAAGGCGATTAGCGGTCTATTTTTTAATTTTATATAAAAGAGTATAACTTCGGTTATTAATTTTAATCTTACTATACTCATCCGCCTTAAGGTAATAGTAGAGATTAGATTTAATAATTTATATCTTATTCTAATTATCTTTTAGTGGATCGTGGACGCGTATCTCGATAAAGTATAAATTCTTGAGCGTGTAAAGGATAGTAAGGTACACGGATAAGAAAATATAATTAGTTTACGTAGGTATCGAAGTTACTATATAGAGACCTATCGAGCTATAGGTATAGTTATTAAGATATAAGAGATAAAAGTAATAACGTGAAAGTAAAGATGAAGATGAGTAGTATAATAGTAAATTAGAAATCCGGGTAGGTCTTTACTTCACTCTTTTACTCTTTACACTACTATTAGTTAATTAGTTAATTAGTTAGTTAATTAATTTATTTATATAGAGATCGGTACTAAAAGTCCGGGTAAATATTAAGAATAATAATAGTTTAGTAAAAATTTGCCCCGATAATAATTATTTAAATAATTAAGACTACTCCCCCCGTAACCCTCGTAGAGTACTTGAGGTAAACCGAAGAATCGGATTCCAAAATTTAAATACTAAAGAGATAGAGGGTTTATTTTAAATATATATTTTAAATATACCCGTAGAGTAGATTATCTAAATTACTAATTTAATATATTTTATTTAAAAAATATAAAGACTCTTTAGAGAGCCGCTAGCGTTTAAGGTTAAAATAAATTTCTATATTAACTAAAATTTTTAATATTAATCTCGGTATATTAATTCGTTTTTCGATATATAAAAGAGTTTAATTTTATTTATTATATCTAGAATCTAGCTCGAAATTAATTAATTAAAATTTATATTTATAAATATAAAGTTATACCTCTACTTTATAAAATTATTTATAGAGTTATTTTAATTTATAATTACTAGTCTTATATATTTTAGAGTTTAGTATATTTATATTTTATTATTTTTTCTATTTATTTATAAAGCGAACTATTTTAGTCGACTATATTAAATTAGAAATTAAATAATTTCCTATATTTATATAGAATTCTTAAATAAGTTAATTAAATTTTTAATTTTTTATTATTAACCTAAATTATTTCTAATTTTAAATTCGCGAACTTGAGATAATATAATAATAGATAGTCTTTAATCTCTTAATTATAATTATATTTTAAATATTAAAATCTTTAAATATTTTAATAAATTCTTATTTTTTATTTATAAATAATTATTTAAATTTATATATTATATCCGCGCCTAGATAAATATCGAACTTCGCGCTTAATCTAAGTTTTAATATTTCTCGAGTATATACGGGTTAGAGACTAGCTCTAGGTATTAAATTAAGTATTTATAATCTAAATTACCTATCTAGCGATTTATTATTTATTAATATATATTTTAACTAGGTATATTTAGGTAGTAGTAAGAATATATAAATTAAATAAAAGTAATTATAAAAGATTTTAATAATCTCTTTTCTATTTAATTTATAATCTTTATAATTATTTTATTAATTAATAAATTATTATATTTATTTATTAAAACTAAAATTTAATAATTTAGATTAAATATTATTAATAATAATTAAATTTATATATAATAAACTTTATGATATAGTAACTTAAAAGATATATATATATATTAAATTAAATAAATTATAATCTAGTTATTTATAAAGATTATTATCGAGTAGTAATTATATTTATAATTAAAATACTCGTTCTTTAAATTCTTTATCGATTATATAAATAATTATTAATAGGTCGTAGAAATCTTTAATATAAATTATAAAGTTATTATTAAAATCGAGGAGTACCGCCGATTATTCGGCTTTAAAAGAAGAATATTAAAGAAATCGATATATCGGATAATAAAAGTGTTAATTAAATTATTTATTCTATTATTATTAATATAGTAGAGCTAGTAACGATTTCTCTTTTAAATAATATTATAATTAATAATTCCTTATTTAGTTATAGATTTAATTCGGAGGAGAATACTTTTAAATTATAATTAAATAATAATAAAGATCTTTTACTTTAGTTTATCTAGTTTATTTTTATATATAATTTCGTATTTAAGCTCTTACCTTATTATAGAGTTAAATAAAATATATATTGTATTTAATTTATTAATATAATTTCGGTATAGATTTGTTAATTTTTAATAAATTTACTTAGTTAAAGTAATTTACGGAATTCGTAGTACGAAGATATAAAATTAGATCGAGTTTATTTTTATATATAAAAATATCGTAACGAGCTCGATATTAAGGCGTTTTTCTATAAATAGGAAATAAAACTCGATTTTAAAAATTACTCCTATAATAGTTTTATAAATACTAGTAATAATAATTATAAATCTCTTTTATATATAGTATATATATTTAAAGACTTTATTTTTAGTCGTTTTTAATATCGTAATCTCTATTTAATATATATTAAATAAAGTAATAATATAAAAATTAAAAAAGAATGGTCGAGATATAAATTTAATATAGATTTTAAATTCCGACTCACTAAGTCAAGTTTATTAATATTATTAATATAACTAGTTATTTAAATATTTCTCTCTCTCTAGAATTAAACTCTTTATTCTAGTATAAACTTTATTAATTATAATCCTTAATTATATATATTTCTTTATATTATTTAAAATTATATCTTCTCTAAAGAGTTTTAAAATTATTAGTATACTAGGAATTATTTTCGCTTTAAGATAAATATAAACTAATTTAAAACTATTTATAGTAAATTTAGAAATATATTATACTATTTATTTCTAGGCTAAACTTTTAAAGATTTCGTTATATTCTTTTATTATATTCTTTATCGCTAAGAACGCGACGTCGTTTATAAATCTAGTTATAATAACATTTATTATAAAGTCGTTACTTAAATCTATTATATCTATATTAGAAAATAAATAAAATATTAGAGAGACTTCGAATCTATAGAATAAACTCATTTTAACGGCGAAGTTTTTAATTATATAATTATAATTCTTTAAGGGATTGTTTTATTAATTAGGAAACTAATTATTTATTTCGTAGTTATATTATCTATTCTTTATCTCTAAAATCTCTAAAGAGAAGTCGAATAGATTAGAGTATTACGCGCTAGCGATATTACGTAGATTAAATAGAGGGGTTTAGGAACGAACTTTATATATAAAAATTATATCTATTTAATTTTACTACTCGTTAATTATTTATATATTATTATTAATCTATAGTAAAAGACTTAAATAGTATTTATTAATCTTTTACTTATTTCGCTAGTTCCTATATATTAAATATATATTTTATAATTAACTCGACTAGGTTCTTATAAATTTATTAGAGAATAAATTTAATTAAAAAGTTTTTACTTTTATAATCTTTTTATAATCTTTTTATAATTCTTTTTAATATATTAATAAAATTATATTCGCTAATCTCGTAAAGAATATAGTATTCTATAAAGTTATTATATTTTTATTATTATTACTTTATATTCCGAGGTAAATCTCGATATTATATAATAATTACGATAATTTTCAAATATATAAAACTTTATAAATTAATAAATTAGGTGAATAAATTATTTTACGAAATATTTAAATTCTATTTATTTATTAATAAACATTCTATAAATTATAACTCTAATTTTATATTATATTATTTTATATTTATTTAAAATTATATAAATAACGATTAACGAATATTCTATTTAATTTTCTACTAAAGATAATATTTATAAATATATAATCTAACTTATAGTCGAGTTCGAGGATTATATTATAAAATAAAATATAGTTACTAAATCTTATTATAATAAATATAAGTTTAGTATAGAATAAAAGTTATTATTATTTATTTATATTTCGATATTTACTAGTATATACTAGATAAAGTAGAACTCGTTTATAGGAATTAATATAAATTTACGTAGTTATTAATAGTAATATCTTTTCTACTTTGAATTAAATAGTAAATATTGAAATATCCTATTATAATAAACTTATAATAGATTTTATTTAGAGTATAGAATTTACCCTCGTTAATAGAAGTATAGTATAAATTATATAATTCGACCGACTTTCCTAAGAAGTTATTAATATTATAAATATTAATATAAACTTATTAATCTCTATCGCCTAGATTATATATATTTATATATAATATTATTATATAAATTATATCGAAGGTAAAAAAATATTATATTTATTTAATATTTATTCTTTTACTAGTAAAATAGTATATTTTAATATCTATTTTATACTTTTTTAAATCGAGATAATATAGAGTAAATTTACGAAAAATAAAATTATAGACTATATATTAATAAAGATTCTTTTTAGATTTTTGGATAATAATAATATTATATTTTTAATAACTAAATCTTTAAATAATAATATTATAACTCTAGTTCTTAGTTTATAAATATTATATTATACGATATTTAGTTTTATTAATATCGATTTATCCTAAAAAGAAGTAAACTAGGATCGCGAAATTAAAAATATATTTTATATATAAGTTTTTATAAATTATATAAAAGTATTAATATTAACGCGAGAGTTTATAATATAATATAAAATATTAGAGAATAAAGATAAAAATAACTAATTAAGAATTTATAATAATAAAAATACTAATTACGAATAATAAAAGTAAGAATTAAAAGAGAGTATTTAAATTTATAAAAATAATATTCTATATATATTCTAAATACTAATCTAGTCTCGAGTTAATATTATTAATATATTAAATAATTCGTTTAATTCGCTTATTTTCTAAATCGTTAAATTAAAATTCTAAAATAATAATATCTTTAGGCGAATTCTTCTCGAGTTTTTAATTAAAGTTTTTAATATATTATTATTATTCTAATCGTTACTAGTAATTACTAATACTAATTTTATATTATTATAGTTTTTATAAAGTACTTTATAGATATCTCAAGAAGTTCTAGAAGTATATATTATAGAAATATATAATATAATTCGGATATAAATATTAATATTAAAGTATTTAGATTTATATACAAGTTATATAAAAATTTATATACTCTTATATTAACTATATTACGACCGGGTTTTAAAATCGTGTAATGATTATTTTTTAAACTATTATCTCTATATCTTTTATATATTATAATTTAATATCGCTATCTCTTAACTCTATTATCTACGTCGATTTGATTATCGCTTTTATTATTTACCCTAATTTTACTATTACTTCCTAATTATACTATTACTAATATAAGAAATTAGTATATTTATATAAATTTATTTTTAACTAAAAATTTCCTCCTACTTTATTTACTTTATTAATATCTAGATAACGATAACTAAATCTATTAAATTACAAAAGTGAATTTAGAGCGAGTCGTAGCCTCGCTAAGTAAAAATAATAAGTTTTATATTAATAATAAAGAGTAAAACTAGATCTTTTCTCTTTATAAGAGAATTATTTAAGAATAACTTTATCGTCGTAATAAATATAAATAAGCGAGAGTCGTAGGAGTAAATAATTATTAACGTAGTATTTTTAAATTAATTTAGTTAATAGTATATAGTAGAATAATAATAATATATTAAAAGTATAAATTATATAAATTAGCGGTGACTATATATATAATAATATAATTTAATATAATAGTATTTAGATTTATATATAATCTTTATATAAATCTAAGGATCTCGGTATTTATAATTATATTTCAATTATATAATATACCTTTATTATATATAATACTAGGACTTTCTATAATTATTTTTCTAAGGTTTAATAAAGAGAGTCGTTAGTTTAATATTTTAAATATATTTATAAACTTTAAATATTTACAAATTATTATTGTAAAGTATATAACTACTCTATTTAATATTTTTATAACTTTTTACTCTAATCGCTTTAGTATTTTAAATACTCGGCGCTTCCCCTAAATTTATAATAATTTAGAAAATATACTTCGATAAATCTTCGTTTCTTATCAACTTCCTCTTCGCGCTCTAAATATAGATTATAAATTTTATAAATTATAATTTAAGAACTCTTTCTTTTCTCTTAATCTTCTCTTCTCCTCTAAATTTGGATTATAAAGTATATTTCTATAACTCTTCTCTTTCCTCTAACTTTCTATTCTCTCTTTAAACTAGATTTATATATTATTAATATATACTCTAGCGCCTTAGTATACCGCTAGATAATTCTTATAGTATAGATTTTCTTAATAAATAATATATATTTAATTTAGGATTTTAATAAATTATAAACTCGAGTTCTCTACTTTTAAACTATTTATTCCGTTCATAACTATAATAAATTATAATTTAATACTATATTGATTTCGCTAGAATAGTAGTATATTTAATTAAATACAATTTCCTTTTACGATTTATTTTTTATAAAAGAAAATTTTATTAATTAATTAATTATTATATACGTATACCTACGTAGTAACTTAGTAAGAAGTATAGAGATATATATAGAAGTAATACGTCGAGTTTAATATTCTAGAGAAAGAGGAGACAAAATCGATAATATTAAAAACGCGATTTAGGAAGTATATAAAATTTGTTAATTATAAAAAATAAGAAAGTAATATAAATAAATATTCTATATATAATAAACCGAGTTATAATAATAACGAGTACTAGAAACTATATCTCGAAATTAATAAAACTATATTCGGATAAAGTTTATAATTATTTTAAAGAAATATATAAACTTTATTTAAAAACGAGTTAGAGAATCATTAGAGATAATCTAGATACGAGTTTAAAGAGTAAAGATGAAGAAAAAACGAAGTAGAGAATAAACCTAAAACGAGAATATAAAGTAGTAATTAATAAGAATATATATAGTAAACCTAGTTATAATATTAATATAAAGAAGAAATATATATATATTATATTATACTAAGACTAGCTTTATAGTAGTTACTAAGTATAATATATAGATCCTATAAATAGAGTATACGGCGTAGTTACGTTATGTATATTATAGTATTATATTATAATTTCCGGTACTTTAGAGCCCTCTTTAGAAATAGGAGACTCGGAGCCCTCGCTCTAATTTTTTAGAGATAAATTCTATTATTTAAACCTAAAGAGTATTTTCCTATAAAGACTTTATACTTACTTTTATATTATTATAAATACTCTAGATATTATAATTTAATAATTTTAATCTCTCTTAATCTTTTTAGGTAGTAATTTATTAAAAGTATAAAAAACCTTTCTAGAGATAATCGTCTTAAAGGCGAGACATAGGGGATAAATACTTTAGACGATAATATAGGAGATTTACTAAAGAATAATAACCTAATAGTAGATTAACGATTTATAAAATTAAAATATAAATAGAAAGCCCTCGAGAAAGAGGCCTCTATTATTATAATTTGAAAAAATATTAAAAATCTACGATATACTATCGTAGGTAAAGGAGATAAAGAAATTAAAAATAATCCTTAAAAATTAAATATAAAAGACGAAAGCGACTTAATAGTTAGTTATGATTAAATCGGTCTTAATATAAATTAAGGTAATTTATAATTATCGAAACTATAGGATTTTTATATAAAGAATCCGTAAAATTATTAAAAATAAATTTATAATACGGAGACTACGTTCCGCTTAATACCCGTAAACTTTCGAATAAACGAAAAAAAGATTCTATATATAATACCCTATTTAAAGGGATAGATTAAGAAGTTATTAAATAAATATAAAGAACTCTATCTAATAAATATATTAATATAAAAGTTTTCTTCGGATTATATATTTAATATAATTAAAGACCCTTTAAACCGAGTTATAAATACGAATTTTGAATATCAATATATATATTAGAGGAATAATTAATTAGTATAAGATTTCGATATTTATTTTAATATACTAGAAACCGAACTACCTCCCTATAATAGAAAGTAATAAATAATTTATCTAATAACCCGCTTAAGATTTAATATTTTAAAAGAAGTTAACTAAATTTAAAATATTCCTATTAAACGAACTAAATCCGTATCGTTTACGATATATTATAAATATAATCTTAGTCGAGACTTTAAGATATAAAATAATAATTAGGATAATTAATTAAGACCTCGGAAGAGATATAAAAAGGGTTCGAAGGGCGGAGACTATAAAAATAAATCTAACACAAAGAGATAAGGTTCTAATAATAGTAGTTATAAAAATATAAATAAAATATATATAATTTACGGGGGCGATAAAAATCTTAAAGATATTAAATACTTTAATTACTATAAATTCGGTTACTACTCTAATAAATATCCGGAAAAAAAGACGGAGATTATTAATTATATTAATAATAATACTATAGAGTTAAAAAATAATAAACCCTCGGGGAAGTCTTTATCCTAAAGGAATAAAAGGAAATAAAACCCGGACCGAGTATAAATATTAATAGCGAAGTTATTACGAACCTAATTAATATTAATATAAAAATTATTTGTATTAAAATAAATAAAGATCTAGGAGCTAAGATAAATATTATTAACGAGATATTTATATAATAGTATAACCTAGAGTATTTTGAGAGCGAGCCGCTACCGACTTTTAAATAAATAAGCGGGTAATTTATTTATTATTATAATATTTATAATATTATCTAATTAACCGATTTATAGAGATAGATTAAAAAGTATAATAATATCTTTTACTCTATTAATAAAAAAGGCTCGTTTATTATTATAAATATACTAGTTATAAAAAGAGAAAAGATTTAAACCGATTATAATATATATACCTAGCGGTTTAATATCGCGCCGAATATATATATATTAAAATTATTTAAGGATTTTACGAAATTATTAAAGACGTAGTTAATTATTTATATATTAATTTATATTAAGGCTAGTCCCTTTAATTAAAATCCTATTAATAGGAACGAGGCTAGGAAAGGCGATACTATTATTAATATAATATTTTCTAATAGTTTTACTATTATACCGTCTATATTTCCCGGTAAATTTATAAATTTTAACGATATCTTTTTAAATAAAGAAGCGGGTCGATTACTATTATATAAAGATAACGACTATATTATTAATATAAAGGGTAACCTATTATATAGGCCCCTCTATAATTTATCGAATCTTAAATTAATAGAATTAAGGAGATACCTAGACGACGCTTTAATAAAGGGTTAAATTAAATACTCCGTTAACCTCGCCGAGGCTCTTATCCTTTTTATTTTAAAAAAGGGTAATAGACTACGACTATATATTAACTACTAAGGTCTTAATAAAATTATTATTAAGAATCGCTACCCGTTATCTTTAATTAGTAAGACGCTAGACCGTTTAAATAATATTATATAATTTACGAAATTTAATATAAAAGATAATTATTATTAAATAAGAATTAAAGAAGGCGATAAATAGAAAATAATATTTCGTATATAATATAATCTTTTCGAATATATAATAATATTATTTAGTTTAATAAATATATTTATATCGATATATTAACGTCGACGTCGAGTAGGTTACCGAAACTTTTTATTTTTTTTATTTTTGAAAAGATAAGACGAAAGCTGGGCTAATAGGATTTCACTACTTTAAAGTTTTAAGATTACGAAATTAATTAAGATAAAAAAAAATAAAGATAGTAGAGATAAGATTTAAGGTATTAAAATAGGGAGTAGATATAAATTATTAACGCGTTTTAACGCGATAAAGACGTCGTAATAAAAAAATAAAATTAATAATTAAACGAGAGGGTATAAAGGGGGTATAAAAACTTTAGAAGAATTAATAATAATTATAATAAAAATTATAAAAAATATAGAATATAAGGAGGTATAATAGATAATATATTATAAATTATAATTAATATAGATCGCGCTAGGAATAGTTCTTAGTTATATATAAAAATTAATAAAAGAGCGTAGGCTTTAGGAGGCCTAAATAAATTTATTAAAATAAAAGATTTAAAAATTTAAGGCGAGGAGTATATTTATATTATTAATATAAAACTAGGTTAATATTACCCGTAGATATATATTTATTTTATCGAGATATATAGCCGAAACGAACCCCTCTCCCCTAGTAATAATAACTAGCGCGAAAGCGAAGTAATTAATAATTAGGATAAATAATATTAAGGCTAGAGAATAATTTAAGAAAATAATTAATTTTTAATTAATTAAAATATTCCGGAACGGAGCCTACTCGGTAACGGAGTCGATCGTCGGAGTAAAATAAATAATAAAAAGAGATTTCGTTCTTTATTATATAATAATAACGGTAAAATAAAAGTTAAAGAAAGTAATTAAATAAATAAAAAATATTAACCCCTCGGCGAGAGTATTAAGATAAACCTATATAATAATAATATATAGTATAAAGAAGGAGGCCGTCGATATAAATAATTAAAAAACGATAATAAAGATATTAAAAAAAGATAATTATAAACTATACCCGGGATTAAATATTATAAATATAAAATAACTAGGGTTCGCCCTTAAATTAGACGAATATAACTATAAGAAAAAATATTTAATACTCCTTTTTAAGATCCCGGACCTAGATATAATAAATAAACTAGTAACGGACGGGTTCCTAGAAAACGAATAATTATTATTATATAAAAGGTAGGAGAGAATAAGTAACTCGAAGTAGTATTTTAATTACTAGAGATACGGTTATATAATTTTAATTTATAAAAACTAGTTTAAATACGGGATATATATAGAATTTTATTAATTATATAAATATAGTATTAAAAGCCCGAAGGAAAAGTATTATACAATTTACTTTAGACGTTATAAATTCTAGAGTAGAGCGTACCTAGTTAAGTAAAAAGAGATATATTAAATCTAATAAAGACTAAAGAATAAACCTAGGTAGTTCGCGGTATTATTAAAAATAATAACTTTAAGCTCCTAGGTATAATTAACTAGTAATAAGTTTATATTAATACCGGCTAAAGGCACGAGAAAGAAGAAAATAATAACGGATATAATTAATAAAATCTAAAATATTATTACTATACCTAGGAAGGTAGGGAGGCCGAGATAAAATAATAGGTTAATAATAATATTTAGGTAAATAGTCCTTTAAGTTCTAAATAACCTCCTAGTAATAATATTTAATTAATTAAACGAAAACCGGCTAGAACTAATACTATTAAGTAATTAAGAAATAAACGAGGAATTTATAAATATAATATTAATATATAATAAATTATAGTATTTAATTTAAAGTCGTATAATATAATATTAAAAAGGAATTAAAATTAATAATAGGGTTACTCTAAGACGAGTAAATTAAAAATATCGATATTATAATTATTTAGGAGCTTAATTAAAACCCTACTACCTAAATATTATATAACGATAATACTAGCTATTTTTATTTAGTATATAAAGGAGGCCTAGAGACCCGTATATATTTTTATATAAATAAAAGGATCGATATAAATAATTAAAAGTTAGATTATTATAAAGGCGACCTTTACTTTATAAAGATTATATTAATAAAGCGGAGAAGTAAAAAGGAATCTCGGTCGGATAAAATTAAAAAGAAGGAAACTATTAATCGAGGAATCTCCTATTATAAAGAAGTATAAATTTATAATATATATAACTTATTATTAGTATAGTATACTTTAACCGATAGTCCGTTAATATTATTATTATTAAAAGAAGTATTAGTAGAGGAAGACGAATATATATTTTTAAAAGATTTTAACCTTTACTACCTTAACTAGAATAATACTAGGCGATATATATATTATATTATAACTAATTATCTCCTAGGAATAATAGAGTCGAGGGAAATAAAATTAAAGTTATTAAAAATATTTATTATATAAAAAGCCCGAGGATACGAAAGTATAATCGATTTATTATTTTTTATAAAAGTAGTATACTAGGTTATAAATAACTCTATAATCCGCGAAGATTTATATTATAACTCCGATTATAAATTAATAGTAACGGAATTCGAGTAGGTATAAAAAGGAGTAATATTATATATTTATTATATTTAGAAAAAGATTAAGGATAACGCTACCCGAAAGAAAATATAATAAAATATAAAGTTTTTTTATTAGGCGCTAGAGAAGCTAAAGCTCGAAAGTAGAAAAAATATTAACTCATATTTAAATAAAATAATAAAAGATTTTTAAAAAATTATCGGGTTTACGATCCTATAGGCCCGTTTTACTAAAGAGTTAAATTTTACTAGAACTCCCGCTATATTAAAATTATATTAAAGATAAAGGAATATATAAAGAAGTATAAATATAGTTAATATACCTAGATAAAGGAGGCCCTAAATATAATAAATAACGAAAGAATATATATAATTTAAAGAACGAAGATATTCTTTTAATAGGAGAGTATATATAAAGCCTTACTAAAACCGACGGGAGTATAAAAGTTTATAAAATAAAAAAGAGAGAAGAGTAATTATTTTAAGGAGCTCTTTTAATTCCTAGTTATTAAAGATAATAAAGGAGGAAAAGTTAAAGATTTCGAGGGTAAAATAAAAACTTTATAAAGAGTACTTTTTCCGCCCCTACCGATAATAAATTTAAATAATATCGACGGAATAAAGTACCCGGAGCCTATTAGAATAAACTAGGAAATAATTAAAATAAAAGTATATAAAGTAATATAGTACCTAGCGGCCGATAAAATATTAAAAATAACTAGAATCCCGAACCGATTCTTAAAAGTTATAATAGAAACGGAAGTAATAGACGTTATCGTCTATTTATTTTAAATCTATTTTAGATAAAGATACTACCCGAGGTACTTTAAAGAGGTTAATATAATAATTTTTATAAAATCGAAGAAAGGCGATTATTTAGAGTTAAAGTTATATAAGTTTATTATACTCTTTAATATATTTAATAAGACGCTAGAAGTAGTTATCTCTAGAAAATTAAATAATATAACGGAGGAGTATGAATTACTACTATTATAATAAATAGAGGCGAGATAAAAGTATTTAATAAAAACCGCGCTAAAGATCTTTATAGATATAGTATATATTATATAGAATTATAGTAGGAACGGGAGGGGAAAAATAATAAACCTATTATCATTGGATATAATAGGAGCGTTCGATAATATTTTATATTAAAGGTTATTATATAATTTACGAATAAAAGACGTCCCGAGCCTAATTATTAACTAAATAATAAACTTTCTATCGGATAAGATTATATTCGTAATATTTAGGGGAAGAACGAGCGTAGTAGAGGAGATAATAACGGGTATTTTATAAGGATCGCCTATTTTACCGGTACTCTTTTTATTCTTTAATATATTATTAATCGAGGAGTATATTAAAATAAACCTACTAATATAGGTTAGAGGATTTATAGACGATATCTATTTACTCGCCTATAGCGAGAGTATAAAAAAGAATTATACGAATTTAGGACGGGCCTATAATATCTATTTAAAATAAATAATTATTTATAACGCGTTATTTACCCCCTAGAAGTATAAATTAATTTATATATCTCGAACACCGAAGAAGTTTAATATAAAAATAGCGATAAATTTTAGGAACGTAATTATCGAACCTAAAGCGAGTATCTAGATTTTAAGATTATACGTCGATTTAAAATTAAAATAGGGACTATATTTAACCTAAATTAAAACTAAAGCGATTAATTAAAGCCGCGCTATAAAATATTTAATTAGTTCGATATAAGGCGCTACCTTCGCGAAGTATAAAACGGTATATAGTATAGTAATTAAATTAATATTAACGTTTACGGCTCCGATATAATATTAATTAAAAAGAATAACGGAGGCTATAAAGAGATATACGAAAAAGTTAATAATTATCTAAAATAACTATTTTAGGATAGTTTTAAAAGTATTTAAAACTACCCTAATTCTAGTACTCGAGGTTAAATTAATAATCGTATTAATTAACCTCTAGTTAGATTATTTAATAATATAATATTAAATAAATCGAGGGACCTATTTAATTACGATTATAAAAAATACGCGGATCTAGAATAAACTTTAGTATAAAGAAGGTAAATAATAATAGGTACCTCCGATACTAATAACGGAAAAGAAATCCTAGGCGCTTCGCGCCCTAAGATTTAAAGAATAATATAAAGTAAATATAATTATAAAGAGGAGAAAAGACTAGATAAATCTAATCGAAGATATCGAAGAATATTAAGATATTAAGGTTATTAATTAAAGGGTAAAAAACTAGGCCCGCTAGCGATAATTATATAAATAAAAGAATTATAAAATAACGATCCTTATATAGGTTATTAACCCGGTTTAAAAAAGAGATTTATTCGGGGACTAGTTCGATTATTATAATTAATTAAAAAAGGTTAAAAACTTTATAACGATATAATTAAAATATAATAAGATTGGATTAAATAAATTCTTATATCGAATAAAGGTATTTATAATTCGTAGCGCTAATTACCTATATAAATAGAGGAAATAAAGTATAAAGTATATATTATTATTTTACTCGAAACTAGTTAGAGATAAAGCGAAGCTAGTAAAATAAATAAATATATATAATTTTAAGAAAACATTATCGTAGGTCTAAAATATATATATAACCGCGCGGTAGATAATAAAAACGGGATAACTCGGTTAATTCTCTTTTATTAAAGAATAGTTAATATAATCTAAATTACTATTAAAACTTAACGATATACCTAGATCTATGGAAAAGAGGAAGAAAAGAAAAAAGCCGCCGGCTAGATAACCGTAGGTATCGACTATTTAATAAATTTATAATAAAGCGGCTTATAAATTTATAAGATAAATAAATAGAGTTAAAGAAATTAAAATAAAAGAGAAATAAAGGGAAGGATAAATAATATTTTAAAATAATTATAATTATCGGCTATTAATTAATAAAAAGAGGAAATAAATTATTAATAAATTAAAGTTTTTAATTAATAAGGTTTCTTTAGTAGTTAATAGGCGCCGCTAGTAACCCTATTAAGAAAATATTCACGAAACTCCCTTATTAATAAAGAAGTTTTACTAGAGTAGGTATATAAATTAATTAATTAATTAAATATATTTACTACTTTTTTAATTTATATTAATAAATCGTTAACGGGCTTAATAAATATATTTTATATTATTTATTTAAATATTATCCTAATTTATTTAAATTCGAAGGAAGAGTATATTAATTATATATAATAAATACTCGAACGTTTATAAAAATATTCCCTATTCGTAAATCTTAAGAAATACGAGTTCTTTATTTAATTAATTAAATTTCTAAAGTTTATTATAAATACCGAAAGTATATCGATAAATATATATAGAGTTAAAATAATTTAGTCCTAGCTAAAACTAAAGTCTTTTTATAATATATAAGTATTTTTAAGTTTCGTTAATTTTTATTATCGATTTATTTATTATTATTCGTAGATAATAAATCTATTAATAGGTCTATTAAAAAGTAGTTAAAATAGTAAAAAGTTTAGTCTATTTAAATAACTTAAAAAGACGGAGTAAGTATTTCGCCTACTTCGCGATTTATTTATATATATACCTATTCTTATATACTTTAATCTAGAATTAAGAATTCGGATTAAAATAAATACTTCGGATTTCGCTATAACTACGATTCTAACGTAGTTATAAAATAATAACGAATAGTATCTCGTCGCTTTCTAGTCCCGTAAGATATAAGGTTTAGAAATTCGATATAAGATTTATAATAAAGAGCTCTTTATAATTATTATAATATTTAAATAATAGCGATACTGCCTCGAGGGTAGTTTATATAATTTAGAAGTCTTTAATTAATTATAATAACTTAAGAGGTTTTATAAATATTAAATAATTAAATAATTACTAGGTATATTAAATAATAAGATTTTTATCTCTTAATTTCTTAATTTTATATTATTCTAGGAAAAATAACCTAGCCGATAATTTAATATATTATTTTAATTATAAAAACTAGGATAACTTTTTAGATAATATATTACTTATATTATAATAGAAATTATTAAATTTAAAAAGTACTAATTAAGGCCTTATTTTCACTATAATATAAAATATATTTATAAATATAAGAGATCTAGATATAAATAATACTTCGTCGGTGTTAAGTAATATATCTATAAATATTATATAAAATCTAATATATATAAAACTTATATTATTAAAGTCGTTAAGATTTACCCTAAAAATAATATATTTTTTAATAATATATTTATCTCGGCTTAAAGAGTTAATATTTAGATAAGAAATTCTAAAGAATTTAAACGAGATATTTATTTAAATTAGTTACGATATAATAGAGGAGTTATTTAACTTTATCGCTAGAATTATAAGTTATAAACTACTTATTCTACGTATTATTACTAAATTAATAATATTTTATAAAACGACTTATAATACTAAGAGTTTATTAATAATTAAAATAATTCGCGCTTTATAAAAGAGTAATTCCTTCTCGTAAATAAAAATCGCCGAAATTATATAGGCGGATTACTAGCGTTCCGCTAAAGTATAAACTTTAAATTTTATATTAATTCTTAGATATAATAGTAAGATTTATATATTTAAAAAAAGATTAGTCCGCGAAGAGCTACTAGAATAATATTATAATAATATTTTAGCGGGATACTTTAGTATTAAGAAAATAATAAAGTTATTTATTAAGAAATATTTCTAAAGTACTTTTAAAGCCGATATATAAGAATATATTAATATATATAATATATACTAGCGGGTTAAAGTATATTAATATCGTCTTTATAACGAGATTAGTTCTCTACTATATCCTACGGGTCCGTAGAAGGAAATTATAATAAATTTTATTACCGGCTTACCTCTAAATAAATAGTATAAATATATATATAATACGATCTTTATAATTATAGATAAGTATATAAGAATATTATAATATATTTTGATTATTAAAATAATCGACTTTACGGGGTTAATAAAATTAATATTCGAAAAAATTATCTCAAAATTTAGAGTTCCCGATAAGATTATTTCTAATAGAGGTTTTATTTTTATAAATATATTTTAATTAAAAGTATATTATTTAATAAAGATTAAAAGGCGCCTAAATATTATATTTTATCCGTAGATAAATAACTAGATAAAACGCTAGAACTAAACCCTAGAATATTATTTAAGAATCTTTTATTTAAGTAAGTAAAATAACTAGGTAGTACTTTTATTTATAATAGAATAAATTTACTATAATACGTAGTATATAATAATAGAATAAATACTATTTATAATTATATATAGTTATAATTCTTCTCTTGAATCGTATCTCGAGGGCGAGACGTATAAGAGAGAAGTATTAATAGTATAAAAAAAAATTAAAAAATTAAATATTTTAAGAGAGTACTTAATAAGAGTTTAGACTATCGCGGTCGAGGTATAGAAATATAACTATAATAAAAAGTATAAGCCGAAATTATTTAATATAAATAACTTTATATTATTATTAATTAAAATCTTAATATAAAAATAACTAAATAAGAAGTTCTCTTATAAAGTAATTAAATTATTTAAGATTTTGGATATTATTAGAATATAAATATACCGCCTAGTATTATTAACTAGTTACCGAGTTTATAATATTTTTTATATATCGCTCCTAGAGCCGTATTATTAATAGTAAGGTAATATTTCGATTCTTAATATACCTCTACCGGAATTAGTAGATAATACGAACGAATAGGAAATAGAAAAGATACTAAAAAAAAAGAAAATAAAGGGCGAGGTATTTTACTTTATAAAATAACTAAAATAACTAAAGACTTTTAATAAATAGATTAATATAAATACTTTAGAGAATATATTAAAACTATAAAAAGTATTCGAGGAGAATACGAGAGTAGAAAAGATATAGAAAATAAAGAGTAAGAAGAAGAAGTATTATTAATTATTAATTACTACTAGTTACTTTTTATTAATAAACTTCGAGCGAGATATATCTTTACGACTAGTAGAGCGCTCGCGGGTAGATTTATATTTAAAGCGGCTAACCTTCCTAATTTTAAAACTTGGTTATTTATAAATAAAAATACTACCGGGAACTCGAATTTAAAAATAAAAATAAGAAGTAAAATTAAAAATAAAATTATTAACCTTATCTTTAACTTCTTCTTTAGAAACTTTATAAGAAGATATTACTTCTTTTAATATATAACGATTTATATTCTTTATATTACCGTATTAAAGGCGAGGTTTAAAAGGATTAAAGCGAGTAACGATATCTTTAACTAAAACAGCTTTATATCTAGACTCTATAACTTTTTATATATTACTAGAGAAAAGAGTAAGATTAATAGTATTAAGATTATTAAAAATAAATATATTAAATTAGTCGGTAACGGGGTTAGAGCCGAGCGGAGAGTTATATTCGAAGATATTTTATATATAACGTATATAAGCTTCCTCTTTAACTTTATAATTAACTTTATTATTAACTTTATCTTCGTCCGTTAATTTAAGTAGATCGTTAAATTAATATTATATAATTTTACTTTAAAGTATATTTATATCCTAAGTAGAGATCCCTCCCTAAAAAACTATTAATATACGAATTATATCTAAATAATATTAATATACTAGAGTATAAAAGGTATTATTTATACCCTTAATATTTATAGTAAGTCGAGATATTAATTATAATATATTCTTTCCCCTCTTAACGTCGCTACTTCTAGGCTTAGTCTCTCGAAGGAAAATTATAATATCTTTCGTATACCTAGTAATACGCTAGCGAAGATACTCGTTAGGGCCTCGATACTCTAAACGGTTAAGAAGAGAATTTATAAAAGTATAAAATATAAAAGGAATCTAGATATATTAATATAATTTAGTTTCGGAATATAAATAATATATAGGATTATATAGATACTTATTCTTTACGTAATAAATATACTTTATATATAATATATTATTATATAGAATATAGTTATCTAGATTTATCTATTTAAAATAACGAAAGTAGAGAAGTATAAATAAATAAAGGATAAAAGCGGAGTAAACGGCTATTTTACGGGGAGCGAGAGTTAGAGATATATTAAATATCTAAATATTATTATTAATATCGTATACCGTAGAGATTAAATTAATATATTAAATATTAAATTAATCTAGCTATATATATATTATTAATAAAATAAAATATAAAACTAATAATTTAAAAATAAAATAAATATTACGATAAATACTAATTTTTTTAAAATATAAATAAATAGTTTATTTAAAGATAGAATAAACTATTTTACTTACTTTAATAATTATAAAATTAAAGAAAGAATTTAAAAGAAGAAAAGAAAAATTTATTTAAATTATAATATATTAACTCTAGCTTTACCTACGGAATATATAAATAAAATTTATAACCTCGAAGAAAAGAGATTAGAGATATAATCGAGATTATTATAAATTAATAAAAGTCTAAATATAATATAGTTATCGATAGTAATATATAGGAGTTTATATATATAGAAGATAATAGGATATTATAGAAAAGGAAAAGTTAGAAAGTTAACGAAGGTTTTATATTTATATTAAGATTATTATTTATATATATTTACTCCTATAACTAGAGTTCTTTCTAAATAATAGGGTAGAATAATTTACTCCGTTATTAATATTACTAAAACCCTACTAATAGTGAAGGTTTATAATTTTCGATAATAATTATAATATTCTTTCTCTTATTTTTCCTTTTAGATTTTAAGATTTTTATCGAATACTTATTATAATCTATAACTATATAACTACGCCAGTATACGAATTATACGCGACGGATTATTAATTTTAAAATATAATTTATTTCTCTTTCTTTTTCCTACTAGGTTTAGAGGTTTTTTATTAATATATTACTACTAAAAATCTACGAGATAAATAAAATCAGGTAGGCTACGTAGTTATTATATATATATACTATTTAATTTAGACTCTCCTATATTATATTTTTTATTTAGAGATAGTGAAGAGTTAAATTAATATATATTAATTTCGAGAGCGAAACCCCTAAAAGGGGAGGTAATTATTATACTATATTAAAACTAACTTTATAGTAGTTATTAAATATAATATATAAATCCTATAAATAGAGTATATAACGTAGTTATACTATTTATATTATAGTATTATATTATAATTTCCGGTACTCTAGAGTCTCTTTTAGAAATAGGAGGCTCGGAGCCCTCGCTTTAACTCTTTAGAGATAAATTCTATTATCTAAACCTAAAGAGTATTTTCCTATAAAGATTTTATATTTACTTTTATATTATTATAAATACCCTAGGTACTATGACCTAATAATATATTAAAATTAAATTATTTTATTTATCTACTTTAAGAGAAGTAATAATATATATATAATAATAAAAATTAAAGAGAAGTAATTATATATAGTTTAGCGCCTTAATATATTACTATATAACTTTCAAAATATAGAGTTTTTAGATAAATAACTTATATTTATTTAATATTCTAATATATATATTAACGCCGTCGTAGTATTTAAATATATAAATATTATAATTATATTATAACTCGTATAATATCTAGGAGTATTTCTAGCTAGAAAAGTGAAAATTATTATTATATTATTTATATTTCCGAAGCTAATTATTTATATAAAATTAATACTACGTTTTTAATATTCTTTTAAATTTAGTATTTTTAAGAATTATTATTTTAAAATATAAAAGTAAAAACTTTCGTACTTTTTCTTCGTTATATTATTTTATTATATCGTTTATATAATTCTTAAAGTCGAAAATATTCTTATATATAATATATCTTTTTAAAGTAAATAAATTATTCTTTTTATTAATTTTAAAATCGAAAAATTTAATCTCTTCGATTTTAAATTTATTCTAGGCGTTTATTTTAATATTAATATTATTTTAATTAATTAAGTTATTATTTTTATTAGATTTTAAAGTTCTATTTAATTTTCTTTTATTTTAATTATAAATTTAATAATAAAGATCTAATCTTCTAGTAATTCTATAAATTATATTATTTATTCGGAATTTATAATAAATTACTCGGGTTTAAAAGAAGTTTTAATTTCTTAATTTTCGAATTCGTTTTTAAAAGACTATTTCTTTATATATATTAATATAACTCTTTAATATTCCTTCGAAATATACTAGTAAATAATAATATAAATAATTTATTTATAATCTAAAATATTTATATAGTAACTTATTTAAATTCAATATACTTCGAGAGAATATTATTAAATTACCTCGTTTATTTACTCCTTTTTAATTAAAACTAAAAGAGTATTTAGTTAAGAAATTTAATAATTATCTTAATAATTATTTATTTAATATTAAAAGTAATTTTTATTTATAGAGATATTTTTATTTAATAATAGGAATTCTTAAAGATAAAAAGTAAAATAAATCGTAATAGAGTTTAATATTCTAATATTTATTATAGATTCTCTAAATAAAGAGTATTAAAGAATTATTATTATAATTTAATAAAGAGTTTAGAAATATTTATTTAAAATAATAATAGATATTATAAAAATACTAGATAAATAATATATTTATAGAATTCATTATCGATACGGAGTTAACTATATTAACGATAATAATTCATAAAGAGTATATTAATTATTTTATTAATATAAAAGAGATATAAAACTATATTATTATTATTATTACTATAATTTAATACGGGGTCAATATAATAATAATATATAATATAAAAGATATTAATTATTTTTTAGAGAATTTCGTTTTAATATATTAGAATTTTAATATTACTCTAGTCTCGATAAAATTAATAATAAAACTCAACTCTCCGTTTCAATAAATATTTATAATAATACTTTTAATAAAGTCTACTTATAATATTACTAGTAGTTATACTCGAGAAATTATAGTTTTTACTAGTCCTAGAGAATTATAAATCGATTTTAAACTTCTTTTAAAGTGAATTATATATTTAATAAAATAAAAATTTAAAAATATTATCCGTAATACTTTAATAAGTATATAAATATATTACGAAATATTAATAAAATAATAATCTACGAACTTCGTAGATTTAAATATTTCAAATTGAATCTCGATATTAATATAGAACTATCTCGTTATTTTACGGAAGCGAAAATAGAAGCGGAGAAATATTATTAAAAACGAGTAAATAAATCTTATAAATAATAAAAATTAAGAGAATTTCGAAATAAAGATAAATAGATTATTTAATTATAAAATTCAAAATAGTATAAAGATAATTAGTAATATTAATATCTAAAGTATATGAAATATTAATCCGCGCTATTACTTTATTTATAATTAATTACTCTCGACGTAGAATTTCGTATTAATATAAATAATAACGCGTGTAATAAATATAATAAAAATAATATTATTTAAAGAGATAATATTAATATAGTAATTAAAAGTATTTTAAGATTTTATAAAAGAAATTTATTAAATAGAGTAAATTTTATAATAAAGAGAATATAGAAATCTCGGAAATAATATTCATATAATAGAGGAATCGATAATATTAAAGGATAATAATAATATAAATAAAGAAATCTCGAAAATAATATTCATAAAATCGAGAAATCGATATTATTAGAAAATAATAATAACGTAAATAAAGAAATACCGAAAACGATATTTATTACTATAAAAATCGTTTAATTATATATTATACTTATATAGATATTCGGATAAGACTAGGACTTAATATTAGAACTACGATTAATCTCTAAAATAATAAGATTGTAAAAGTGAGACTTTATCTAATAATTGAATAGCTTTGTCCTCTAATAGAAACTCCTCGAAGTACTTCTATTAAGGATATTTCAAGTAGTATATTTGTACTCTTACCTAGCGATAAGCCTGATCTTACTTCTTGAAAACGACGACTCAATAAAAGCTCAAGCCTAGACGTTATTCTCTTGGACGGTATAACTTTTTATTTTCGTAAGCGCCTATCTACCCCACGCCGCTGCTGATAGCTTCTGGTAAATGGAAGTAGTTCTATCTACAAGACTTAGAAGGTTTGCTATTCTTGTAGTAGGCTTTCGCTATTTTTGGTAGCCTCTATCTGTGTCTCGTGCAAAGCGTTCAGTGCAGTTCGTGAATACTGCATCACGCCATCTGACCGCTCCCGATCCTCTCGACACAGAAGAAGTATTCTGTTAGCAGTTTGCTTTGCGCCTAGTAAATGCTGTTGGCGGCTTTTGAGTCGTAGCACAAGGGTCAATTTCTTCATAAGGTCGGCTCCTAGTTCTGTTCGATGCTGCCTCATTCCATTGGAGACAGTATCAAACTGGTGAGTCTTAAGAGCGCTATAAGTGGACATGATTTCGTCAAGCTTGACGCAGTCGAAGTTGCTTTCACCGTGGTCCTGATCTGCCCCCCGTACGAGGGTGTCATTTTGGTCCAGCAGTATGTCGAAGACGTTTATGACCGCTTCAGTAGATGCGATGGAGACCTCGCTTTCTTGAAACAGGCTTCTGGCCATTGTGTAACGCTGTTGGAGAAGTGCTGTTATGGCGTTGATACTATCAAAATGGTACTTGAGCGAGCTTTCGATGTTTACTGGATCTGGACCTTGAGCTTCTAAGTACCGTTAGACTCATTCCTGTTCAGGAAGGGTGCCGGTACTTTCCTACTAGGGGATGTAAGGACAATTCCGCAGCTTTGTCGCTTGGTGGTGCCTCGTGCAGATCACCAAGTAGCAGTCCACTCAAGACCAACCTCCAGAGATTGCAGTCATGTTGGCGTGGGAGTTCTATCTCTGCAAGAAGATGGATTGCTGTAGCCAGTAGGTAAACACCACAGTCGACATAGTTTGCCTGGACCGGTCCAGCCATAGCATGGATAGACCAGTCCGCTTCTTCCAATTTCAAGCATGTGACAAGCACAAGTAAAGCCTTGCGGAGTGTGTGCGTTAGCTGGCCGGCTAGAGAATCATAGTAATTTATTCGATGATGCTTCAAGTCAAAGTGTGCCAATGTCCAGTGATTTTGGTGATGTAAAGGTACCAGCACGAAGTCCTGCTTCACAACCGTCTTGACAGAGTTGCAAGCCGTCGGGTTAGCGATTTGGAAGAACAAGCTATCGAGGATGCGAAACTTCGGAGATGGACAAAAAGAAAGTACTAGCTCGATAGCTGTAGAAGACACCCATTGTTCAGGTTTCAGGCAGCCTAACGCGCCCTCGAGATCAGCCGAAGGTGCTGCATCCAATTCAAGGTCATCATTGATCGGGCGAGGATCAATCGAACACTTGCTGGCGGCAGACTCATTATTTTCACCGTCGCCGACTCCTGGGGGAGACAGTGATAACAGCTTCTTTGCCTTTTCGTGCGTATCACAGGTGTCATCGTCTTCAACAGCCGCATCCATTGATGGTTGATGCGCGGGATCGCCTTGAACGAAAGCTAAGGACTCTGCTGAATGAGATTGGAGGTCTCTTGCAGCGCTAACCGTAGTTCTTTCATCAGTAGCAGGACGGATTAACGACTGCGTTGTTCGAGAAGCATCTCCACAACAAGCATTCATTGTCGCCTGATGATTGGATTCCCGACGACCGAGGTGGGCATCTTCTGATTGGGTATGCAAGACTTTGGTGGAGTTTTCATAAGCGATCTGCCCAGGGTAATCCAAACACATCTGAGGCTTATCAATACCATCATCGATGTTGCTAGTTCCTGCCAGAAGCGTATCTCGTGGAGTCTTCTGGGTGGTTACCCCATTCATGTATCTGTGGGCCGAAGTTGAGAGATCTTCTCGATTCAAAGGAACATTGACTAAACGACTATGACGGCGAACCCATGGCGTAGGGGACAATCTCATAGATGAGTATATTTCCTCAACGGCCTCGGGAAACGGTGAAATTGGAATTTTTGAAGCAGAAAAACCAGCCAGAAATGATTCGCCAGCCTTTTTATCGAATCTATCGAAACTGACGAAATATTCTTCATCATCCGAAAATGCGTCATCAGAATGGTGATCAATGGCGCCGCTGGCTTCGACATGAACACATCCTCTCCCAAGCTCGATGCTTTGCTAAGCCGTAATCAGTATGTACCAAAATCTATTTGTAGCTTCTTGGGGCTCGCTTACTTCGTCATCTTGAAAAAGAAGTTCTGGTGAATCAGGATCAGTCCGCTTTCGGTTTGAGAGCGGGGCTGGCGTTGGAACAGGTTCGTACGAATAAGAAGGACTGTCATGAGGAGCTTGGGGTATCCTAGGAAAAGCATGCTCGGGAGAGACCGGCTGGCTCGTTGTACCTTCGCGGACATCCTTAGGTCCTCCTCCTTCGCTAATTCCTTCACCTTGTGTCTGACGGATATTCTTGGAACGTCCTGGACGGCACACGTCAGTGGGTTGCATGGCTGGATAAAGCTTTGCCACATGTCTTGCTATCTACCTTCGGAGGCGTGGAACTCCCGATTCCCATGCGATATTTTACGTCGCTTGTGCGAGCGCTTCTGAATGTTGGGGTGACTGAGAGTCTCGTGGATCTTGGCATCTTTGTTCGCCGACATAGTGTCCAACAATGGTCGATGCCTTATAGTTGGATGTTCCATCACCTCCTTGAACTTGACATCATCAACCACGGACATGGTATCCGACAACATTATCTTTCTGTCGCGTCGCCAGCCACGAGTCCTGTGCTTACTGTCGATGCGCTCCTCAATCTTTGCAGATAAGCGACTCCTCGCTTCATCGAGAGAGGTAAGCTCTGAGAGCTCGGCCAAGTACCTGAGATTCTTCGTGGCCAAACCGTTGGCTGAGATGTAAGTCTGGTCCAAAACCTCACTGGAGCTCACTTTCCAAGCATTGTGGATCCTTCTTTCGTACTGTGACTTCCTTCGAGTCAGATCTTGAGAGTGCGAAATCTGTCGTTCAATCTCGCCAGATAGAAGCTCAGTGGAGAGTTTTTGTTGCCAGTCCTCAATGCTTTGCTTGAATTCAATCTTTGTCCGCTGGAGATTCAATATATACTCCCAGACGAAGGCAACTTTCTCTGAACATTGGTCTAGAGCCTCATCCTTAGCGTCGATGGCACCTAGTATAGTTTCTCGGCCTTGCTTGAGCAGTGTCTGATGATCCGTAATAGCCTGGAAATCCTTCGCAATGGCTGATACAGGCCTACGGTGGCCTTGAGAAGAGATCGCAGTGCTTGACTGGACATCGCTGAGAGAGGAACGCAGGGGCGAAGACATTTACTAAGCTTATCGTTGGGGTAATGTAAGAAAGTCCATAGTAGTTGAAGCAGCTTTGTCTAAAGCACCTTAGAATGCCAAACATGCCAAGAGGTTCTCCTGACCCTCGCCACCAGGGGGCAGAAGTTCTGCGAAAAGAAGTAGGGCTGATGACTAAACCAAGGCTTGGCGTCTTGGCGTTTCCTTGGCATCTGCCGTGCGCGCCATTGAGACAAATCCATATATGCTGTCGCGCGTATTTAGATCTGAATACCTCAAGTCGAACCAAAAAGACAGTATCTCAGACGTTAGCCGTCCGTCAGTATTACTACAGTGACGCTAACAGTAAGCCAGATCCTTCGACCTACTATCGTCATCCCTTCAACTTACGACCCCCGCAATGAAGACTCTCCAAGCCCTCTAATCCTGCTTTCCCAGTCCTAGCTCCCGCTGCTTGGGTACCTACTGGGGCCGTTGTCAGCCAGCGCTACGAAAGAGATGGATCTGTTTGGTTTTATCCTTACCGTTGGCGAACAATATCGCCCTGAAGTCCTGGAGGTGGCGGGGCGCTGAATGCGGAGTTCGAGAGCCTACTCTGCCATGTCGGCAAAGCTACAAGCGAGATTAGTATACTACACTACTAGCTTTTAAGAGCTACTAGTTTCATAGCAGAGCTCCATCAGCAGCGAGTATAACACCACGGTGGAAGTCGAAATGCAAGGAAGCTTAGAAAGTCGTAGCGTCTGCGAAGTAGGTTACTAGGTGACCAATAAGCCTGATTGTACGAACTCTAGATCCCTTGTCACAACTTTTTAGTATCGTTACCATCTTCCAGAGCTCTTCGGAGCTTGGGAGATAAGATCAAGCTATATCCCTCGGGCAGGACTTTTTCTGCGAGGAGAAGACTTTACTAGGCTTCGAATTCAATATCAATCCAGGAGATACATGCGCCCAAGAGGGTATAGTATTTGCAGACTCTCCACTCACACGCATGGAAGCTTTTTGGTGCCAAAACACACTAGGATTTTTTTGACACCTGATCGGGAGATTTGGTCCTCGCGCGGAACCAGTCCACGATTTTGTCCACGAACCAGCTCTTGTATTCTGTAATACCCCATTCCATTAGGATATTCAGCTTGTACACAATCTCGTATGTGCCATTGAGGTCTGACGTATCTCCGATAGGTATAGGGCCCATCATGATCTGCAGGGTTTGTTAGGCTCATAGTCTCGTACTCTCTTACCCTCTCCTCGCGTGGGCATGAACTTACCAATCCGCTTCCTCGCTCATAGAATATGTACAGCTCCCAACGCGTGCCACTGATGACTACTCCAGGCATTGGCATCGAAGTGTCCCATTTGTGATGTAGACGTTTTTTGTATCCACCTACGGCCCACACCGCTAATTGAACCTTTGGGTCGCGGGCGGACGACTCTTGTTTGATCTCGATGTCAAGGAAAATAGGAAGGTCTGGGAAGTAGGATAGAGCCTGGTTAAGGCTCCGCTCATTCTCCTTAAGCGTTGTGAACCCGCTTAGAATAACATCTTCCTCTTCCTCTTCAAGTTGAAGTCCTAGCACCGAGTCGATCATACGTGATGTAGTCACGCTGTCTTGTGCAACACCGCTCGCTACTGTGCTGCCGCCCACGTCGAGTTCGGATCCATTAGGACGTCTCATACGGAATTCTTCGGGCTCCACGGCGACTGTTTCCCTATTTGCGTCTTTAGTAAATGTCTGTAAGATCTGGGAGTCATAAACGAATACTGACACATTCGCAAGCTGGACTTCATCTTTGCTCCCTAGCTTCGTAGCTTCGTGTATAAGAAGGTTGACCGTTGTGCCTGTCCACTGCCGCTCGTGCGCTTTTCGAGAGCCATTCCATCCAGAGTTCTTGACAACACGGTCCACGGTAGTCCGGAGTGAAAAAATCTGCTCCATTCTCAGCTCCCATAGGTCTGCAGGGGCAAACTTATAACGAGTAGGTTTCATGGTTCGTTGGCGTGGGGTCGCCGCCAGTCGATCGTAGTGATCCTAATGCGGCTCGAGTCAGCAATGGGTGGATAATCTCAGTATCTTCCAAGACTGTGAACAGACCTCTAAGCTATCCGGTATGAACGCCAAAGGAAGTTCGTGCATCCGCTGGCATAACAGCTCAACCTGCGGTGGCAATGTTCCTAGGCCTCGTGCCTTAAACACAGTCTTGAGTTGGACGCTGGGATTGTAAGATGCAAGGTCAAGCATGGCAATGCTCGCATCTGCCTTTGCTTGATCCACCGACTTGACCTTCCTCCCCGTAGGCGATGACTTCCGGGCAGAAGGACTCTTGGAAATATCTGACCCAACGCCTTGCGCAAAGTCCTGGGGAGTAGGGAGTAGTGTCAAGGAATCGGTGAGATCGAAAGTCTGCTGCCGCGTCCGACTGGCTGTGGGTAGTTTGGTACGGGAAGGTCGCCCATCCTTCGGTAGATATGTATCCTGCTCTTGTGTGTTCTGCTCGAACGCATCTGCATCCTGTTCCTGTGGCCGGCTCTTGTCTCGAACAGTACGATGTAGAGCTGATCTATCCATCCCCTGCGAGGCTATGTTCTTTGATTTCTTATTGGTGGCTGCAGGCGTAACGAGTCGCTTGCGTTTCTGAGGATTATGGGAGGTTGTGAGGAGTGGTTGTCGGCATGTTCTGGTATTGGTATTGACCGTTGGCTGAGGGGCGGGTGAAGGCAGTTGGGCAGAAGCCACAGCGTGAGTCCAGGATTCAATACGTGATTGTATGTCGGAACCGTGATGGGAGCTCATTGCTATTTTTTTTGGCTAATGGGTAGTGTTGTTGCTGCTGCTGTTGTTGTTGGTTTTGTTTTCTTTGGTGTCGCGCACGAGGGGGGCCCCCAAGCGAGCCATTATGCAAGGGGGACGGATAGGGATAGACCCCATTTTACTAACGATAGACCCCCTTATCCATAGACCCCTCCCTATATAGGCTTAGCTTAACCCTAGCCCTAAGATCTACACTTAGCGAGATAAAGTCTTCTTGATGCTTCTTGTCCAACTTCTCGACCCTAACACCCTATTATTTATTATTAAACAAGGTAAATTGACCGACGTCGCACCCCTTTACTCTCTTTTATATATAGAATAACTAGGAATCGAAGATAGTACGTACTAAGTAGCCCTTCTGCGCCTGACGTTTTCTATACTTTAGAGACGATATTAACTACTCTATCTAGTATTTTACCCTAATTTCTAAATTAATTTAAGACCTAAATTATATTAAATAAACGATAACGTAGTTATCTACTTTATAGTTATATTCTATACTCTTTCTAGGCTTTAATTTCTACTATTATAGTATAGATATAATTTACTCGGGGTACGGAGAAGGTTTTAAAGGATCGGGCTAACGACGACGAGTAGAGTAACGATAAAAGTAATTAATATAATAAATATATTATCGATGACGGCGATAACTATAGTGTTAAGTATAGGCGACGACGAGGTAATTATTATTAATATTCATAGGGTTTATAGAATGGGTCTATTATTAATAAAATAGAGTTTATCTTTATCCGTCCCTTTATACAAGTCCCTAAAGGGGCCCCGAGAGTTAGTATTAAGTATTAATTAAGCGGGCGGATTCTTAGAGCGGCTCCGGGCTAACTCCGTTAAAGATCGTTAATTATATATAATTTTAATAATTACTTTATTCGTTCTCTTAAGTAGTAGTATATAATTATCTAGGATTTCTCGTTAAGAAGTTACGTAAGTAAAGTTTTATTTATATAATCGACCCCTCTAACATCTTTATTACAAATTATTTAGTTCTTGAAGTGACATTAAAATGTCCTGTCCACAAGGCCTTGGCAGCTCCCGCCCGCCGTCAATCGTTGTTTCCCTGCACAAAGAGTTGAATTGCTTGATTGATCATATCATGTTATTTTACGAGTAGCTTAATTTACTTCATCGTCAGTTCCATTGGCAACTCCTCGAAATATTCTTGTCTTAGAAAGTGTCGAAGACATCGCTCTACAACGTTACATCAGAATCTGTTCGTTGTACGAGTAGATTCACTCCATAGGCGTGAAAGAGCAGGCTTATTATGCCAGCGAGGCTGGCAAGGATATCATTTACAAGAACTCAAAGCATGTTAAAAAGGTACTATTACTATGATCCGTGGATGTCCAAGTCCTTGTTACTTTAGACACGTTGTCTGACATAGACCAGGAGAAATTTTCGGAAGGACGAATGATGTATTACCTCCCCCTTGCCAGTATACGGCTCCGGGATGTTGTCCAAGGACGGTTGGTGCGCGTCGATCGAGAGACTCCACCTTTGCCCGAGATTCGGCGTCAGCTTCCTCTCGGAGGTGCAATTCCATCGAGCCAAGATTGAAGGTCTGAGGCTGTGCTTCCGTTTCTGATGTCATTTTGAGCTGCACCCTGAGATTCGATCTTTGGACATGAGACGCGGAGCTGCGATATTGTGTCCGAATTTGAATTCCGACTAGCAGATATAGCGTGTCACTATGGCCAGAGACGAGGCTGCCAACGCAGTGAAGAACGTCTGGGACAGGACGTTGGCATCATACAAGGAAGAGCTCCCTCCGAAGGATCTTAGAGTCCTAGAAGGGATCACCTCGCCAACAGATATCGCGAACCACATCAAGGATCTAGAAGCCAAAAGTCATACGGGCAAGGGCGGTGCATTTGCAGATCGCGTTCATGCCATCACTGGTCTCCTCACTCGATTCAGTAATGTCATCGACACCGTGACATCCAGCAATATCGAAGCTTCTCTTATCTGGGGGAGTTTGAAACTTTTGCTAACGGTCGTTCACCAGTCAGCAGAAGCATATAAAAATATCTGTCGAAGTATTCTTGCAGTCAGCGATTCTTTTCCCATTGTTGAGTTAGTAGCCGAAACATTCAACCATTCCGAGCTCGTGTGTAGTCACGTTGCGGCTTTCTACGAATCTGTGCTTAGATTCTGGAGCAAGGCTTTGAAATTTTACAGAAGAAGGAGATTGTTCAACATTCTCCGTGCATGGCATGATTTTGACTCGGAATTTGGGGATCTCGACTACGATATGAAGCGGCATGGGGAAAAAATTGAAAGAGCAGCGGCTGCGGTACACATGAAGGAATTCAAAGCGGCTAGACTTGAGCAGACAACTGTCAATCGTGAGCTTTTGGAGGCCAAGCGGTCTGCCTTGATGTCGTAAGTACTCCTTTCTGGTCATGGGCCCGAGTGGCGAGAGTCATTTTGGGGCGGAAAGTGGTTGTGGGTTTCTTCCACTTTTTTTCATGACTCGGGTCTTGGGGGAAAATGAACAAAGCTGATACGGATAATTGCACAGAGACCGCCACCGCGATATTGTAAAATGGCTTGCTCCGTTCAATCACGAAGCAAGCTACTTTGTGGACGACCTCAGGTCAGCGTACGAATCGCGCCATCCTGACACTTGCAAGTGGATTCTTGATAGACCAGAATTCGAAGCGTGGATGGACTCAGGTTTGAATGACGCTACCACACGGATGCTGTGGCTGAATGGAGTTCCCGGAGCGGGGAAGACTGTACTATCGTCCTTCGTGATCAACAGGTGCTCTGAGGTCTCGGGCAAGAAGCCTTCGACACCCGTCCTTTACTTCTTCTTCAAATTGACAGACAGCGATAAGAATTCAGTCCTTGCAGTCACACGTTCGCTTATTTATCAGCTTTACTTATTCTTCCCTGCCAGTCTGTCTGCAGATATCGTCTCTCTGAGGGACGGTAGCGGGAAGAATAAAGCTCTCAGTGATCAAAGACTATGGGATCTTTTCGTGAAGCATGCTAAGGACGTGGCTAATTTGATCATTGTCCTCGACGCGTTGGATGAGTGTGATGGAGTAGATATACTCCTTGGACGCATGATATCCTTGTTGCAGTGCTGCGCTAAGATATTCGTCGTCAGCCGGAAAGAGGAAAATATTGCTTTAGCACTGGAGGGTCATCCTCATATCGTCATTAGCCACGAAGATGTGGAAGCCGATATCCGCTCCTATATCGCGGTAGAAATTGAAAAAATCCCGAGATTTCGAGGCAAATCGGTTCAACAAAGAATGATCAGTGCTGTTTCATCGGGACATGATGGAATGTTTCTGTGGGCATATTTGATGATTAAAGAACTGAAAGAGCTTAGGACGGTCAGACAGGTGGATGATGCCTTGAGAAGTCTTCCCGCGGGACTAGAGCAAATGCATGAAATGATCATCACACGTCTAGATGCTACTCTACGAAGCGCCCATCGACAGTTGGCAACTAGTATCTTGATGTGGATAGTATGCGCTGTCAGACCTCTGCGACTGGTAGAGCTTCAAGAGATCTTGCGTTTTGAGATTCAAGAAGGCAGGACAGCTGGTCAACCGTCAGTTGATAATGACGACCTTTTATACTCAGAGAAAGACATCGAATTTGCTTGTGGGGCATTGGTACGAAGCAGAAATGGGACTTTACAGTTGATTCATCTGTCGACAAAGGAGATTCTTATGAAAAAACCATCGCAAATACGTCCTGATGACTCGCGTCTTGCCTTTTATGTGGATGCCCAGCGCCAAAATCCTCGCATGGCGACACTTTGCGTCTCCTACATAAGCACCCATCTGGATGGTCTTAGTTCTCTCCCGAGGCCCAACTTGAACATATCGAGATTACAGTTTACCAAAGAGAGCTATGACTTCACAGACTTACTCAAGAAGTCGCCGTTCATCGACTACGCGAGCGTGTCATGGCAGGCACATTTGATAGACGGCAAAATCAGCCTCGAGCTCGAAAGCATGCGCCAGCTGCACAAATTGCTCACGTATAATTTGACGACTTTGTGGATCGAGTTATGCGTTTCTCTGCATCGGGACATTATCTGGACACTCGAGCGCAGTTGCAAGGAGATCATGTCATGGGCTGACTATGCATCGGTTCCTGTAGGATCTTTATGTCACGAAACGATCACATTTTTGTGGGCTTGGTCCAACACAGTACTGTCCGTAATTAACGAGTACGGCCGCGTCATTGAGGATTATCCCTATGAGATTCACTATCTTGACTTGAGGAACGTACCTCGATACGATTACACGCCGGATTCGCCTATTCTTCCAGCGTCTTATGCTGCAACACAAGGACGGACCCTACAAGAGCACATCTTTGAAATTGGCGCTGTTGGTAAAAATCTAGCAAGCGTCAAGATTGAGCCGTAAAGACAGCTGCAATCTAACGTGGCAGACCCCAGGCGCAACTTCACCCTAGGTTTCGTGCTATACGATAGTAAGCGAGATATCTACATCACAGCCGATTTTACAGTACACAACGACATCGAGGTTTTGTGGGTCCAAGAACGAGCAACTGGCCGCAGGTTGCAGCCCGCAAAAAGCCCTTTGACCGATTCAGATATATCGTGTCAAACCCTTGAAACACCATCGACCTCAATTCATAAACGGCGTCCTGGCCTGGTGAATGCCGTTCTAAGTCGCGACCGCACGTATCTTGCAATTCTCTACGAAGACTTCGACTCCGAAGGATATTTCATCACGTCCATATGGATTATCCAGGACAGTCTCGACTTTCACAATATCAGATACAGGCGTCCATGGGCTCGCCGATTGCATTGTTTCGGGACTCACAGTCCATCGTTTGCTGCTTCATGCCTTCCATTGACCGTGGGACAGGACGGCCTGTTTTATTGCCCCACCGGGCAGATACACCCAGAACGCGGCATCCAGAAACGGATTCCCAGAAATTTCGCATATCCGCAAGACAAATCTGCTATACTTGCGTTCTCGGGCAACGGCCAGATCTTAATCAAGCTGGATCGGAGTAATGGCTTCGTAGAGGAGCTTTCATGGTTAGAGGACACTGTCACGGAGTCATGGCAATTGCGTGTGCCAGCTAGCCATGGTCAACAAGAACGAGGATATCTAAGAGCCATAAGTCAGACAGCTCGGTTTATGATCTACGAAACTCTACGGGTCAAGGATGAGCGCTACGAGACTCCATTCAAGGATTACACCCACGATACTCCATTCAGAGTCGATCAGTCCTCCGTTGTGTTTTACCTTCTTGACTGTTAAGGAAACCTAGAACGACTCCAAATAGACGGTCTAAGACCTCACAGCTCTACCGTGTTCTACTTTTCCCAGGATGAGCAGTATCTACTAGGGATCTGTGATGCTGCTCAGCGAGGGGCGTAAGTTGAACTTTCCTAAATGTTACGACACTGTGGTGGTGCAAGTCAACGCGTTGGTCTTCATTCAAGACATTGGTTAAGCTACCCTTGCTCGATGAGTGAAACAGCTGTTGAGGCTGATCGTTAAAATTATTTGTTAATCTATTTCTTCAGGAACAGGACACAGACACACTTCTTGCGATGGGCATTGAGTAAGCCCAGCTTAATCCGGCAAGAAGAGACCAGACTCTTCGTACCAGGCTTTTCCACAATGTCCAATGACACCGGAGCTCTCTTTCCAATTGGAGGAACAGTATGTGTGGCAGAAGAAGACTCAATGATCATTTTAGTAACCGAGGATCGAGTATTGTATGAGCTCGACTTGCAACGTTTGAATTTCAAGGAGGGCACCCTTGCGACCCCCAGAGACACAGAATTTCCATACCGGCCCTACTGCCGTAGGGATTATCTAGTCTCAAGTAATGGCTGTCGAGTCGTTGGATTCTACATAAGGTGTCGAAAATGGTCTGACACCACCTCGTGCGAAAGCAAGGAGGAGCAATCAGCATCCCTGGACTTGAGCAAAACTCGCATGGAACTAAAATTCTTTGGTTTTTTCGAGACTACTGAGCAGGTCCAAACACTTGAGTTGGAATATTCAGGCCCCGAATTGCTAGATTTCCACGAGCACGTCATCACGTTTAGTCCAGACCTCTCAATGTTGCAAGCTGGACCACACGTATTTGACCTGTTAGCACCTGGCCATCCACGTCTGTCTTTTCCTGATTCTCCACTCGACAGCTTACGACGTGGAGCGAATTCATACATATCGTTCAGCGCATGCAATGCTTATCTGATAGTTATCAAAGGCAAAGACGAGGTAGCACAGAACGAACATGCCATGTTTGGACTTTTCCGAATCTCTCGCACTGCTGGAAAAATTGAGAGGATAGCGGTAGCAGGGCTCGACGACTTGGTAGCCGATAGCTTTTGTGCACCTTTCCACCCTGTGCTCCCTTTGCTTTTGTTGACATGCATTACAGACCAAGAAAATCTTGTAGAAGATCTTGCAAAGGCCATAAAAGTGATGGAGATTGACTTGGAAGCGTTCATCTTTGCCCAAATTGACATACCAAAGCACCAACCCGTCACATGGGAAGATTCACCAGAGTGAGTGCTCAATGCGTTTCAAGTCTCTGGTCCCGAAACGTTGGCTGATACAAGCGTTCAAAGAGAGTACTGGAGGACCTTCTTGATCACAAGAGCACAGTTTTCCGATTGTGGTTCATTCTGTTTCCTGAACTATATTATCTCCGGTATATTTTTGTTCCTGAGTAGCACCCTCCTAGAGGAAAAACAAGCAAAGATGCGGACAGCTGCGGTGTGGGGTAGAGAAACATCTTACAATGGACGCCTCTATGAAGTAGGTTGGCGTAACGAGCCAAAAATGGTGAACTTGTACCAAGCCATCAATCGTCCGTTAAGAAACGGTCTTCGTGATTCAACTTACACCTGGTTACCGGCGGAGTCTACAATTTCGGTTGCAATAACGGCTCTCCCTACCCACCTCGCCTCTGCGGAAGTCCGTTTACTGGCGGGCAACAATTGGGATAACCTGGTCCAGATATTGTTCCTGCCCAAAAAGGGACCCCCCGAGGTCAAGAATCTGCGCGTGACGCTGAATCAGATCCTGGACAAGTTGGAGGAGGCTACAAGATCTGTAGTCTTACTTGATTGGTATATTGGAGCTGATGATAGATTAGAGGAAGGGAGTAGTAATATAGAGTCGAACGAGGTCGCGATCTCTACAAATAGAGATGAATCGAGGAGTTCGGACTCTAATTAGAATAGGTTTTTTTAAAGAAAGAAAGATAGAAAATTAGAATTCGATAATATTTTGATATAGAAAATGATTTCGATTTACTAAAAAACTTATTAAAGAATTATCAAATTATTTTCTAATATACTTATAATCTAAATTAATAAAATTAAACTATATTTATAATATTAATATTAATATTATATATAAAGTCTCGCGTTAATTTAATAATTTTGAGAGATAATATTAATTACTATATTTAATATTATTTTGAAACAATATTCGTTTAATTATATAATTTATATTTTATATATTAATATTATAACTTAATATATAGTTATTAAATAAAATAGAATTATTAAATATATCGGTAAAACGAAAAGTGGCTCGATTGTAATTTAGGGCGCTCGACGGGCGCCCGAGGAGTTTTAAATATTATATTTATTTACCGTCTCGATATATACCCGACGTGTATAAGTTATAACTTAGGGCTATTTAAATATATATTAAATAAATTCAAAACTATTATTAACGGGCGTTAAATTAGGGGTATATTATTAATTTTAACCCCCGTTTATAACCCCTATTTATAGTTATAACGTATTTTATTTATAATTATAATATATTCTATTTATAGTTATAACTCTATTCTATTTATATTTATAACTCTATTATTATTATATTTCTATAATTATCACTATCGTACCTCTAAACCGCTAGCGTATATTATAACGTATATTTTAATATATAATTTATATATTAACCCCGCGAGGATTTCGCCTAAATCGATCGATTCTAGGAATTAAAATTTACTAGCGTTAAAAATCGTTCTAGAGGGTCGTTACCGTCGATAAAAATAATTATAGAATATTAAAATTTTAGGTAGTAAATTATATAATTTTCTAAATTTAGGGCTCTTAAAACTCTAGGTCTAAATTATATTTATAAAGAGTTTAATATTTATTTTATAATAACCTCGGGCGCCCGTCGAGTATTTATCGAGTATAAAACCACTCGAAGGGGCGCTCGACGTATATTAAGAGTTATTTGGGCGCTCCGAGTCTATTTTAAATATTTAAAATAATTTACTTTTAAACCCCGAGCCGTTAAAACTAGTCTTCGATTTATTAATATAATTATTATTCTTTTATAATCTTCTCTTAATTTATATAATTATATTTATTTAATAAATCGTAATAAGAAGTTTTATACTCTCTATATCTCGTTTATTTAATAAATCGTAATAATAAGTTTTATATTCTCTATATCTCGTTTTAAGGATTTATTCTAAAGTAATTTTATAATATTAAAAGTCTAGTTTTGAGTTTATAATTTATTTAAAATTCTTCGATAATATATTTATAATTATTTATTAAAAGATCTCGTTCGTATTAAAATAAATACTTTTTACTCGAAATTAATACTCGTTTAATAAAAAGATCGTTCTAGTATTTATATTATATTTTGAAATTTGAATTAATTAGATCGTAGTCTAGGGAATTTCTTCGATAGACTCTTTTATAAAATAATTTACGTATTTTTCTATTTACGAATACGATTATTATATTTATAAATAACGTATTAATAAATTAGAGGAGGAAAAGTCTCGATATTAATTAATTTATTAATATATAAGAGTTAGTATTCTTTAAAACAATAACTCTCATTATATATTTATTTAATAAAATATAAAAGTTAATATTTTTTAAAATAATTTATCTCGTTATATATTTAATTTTATTTACTTTATAATAAAATTAATTAAATACTCTATTTAAATATTTACTATTACTTATTATAAATCTATAATAATTATTATACGAAAAACTAGAGGGTCGCTATCTCTATAAAGAGATTACGGGGGCGGTAAATAAAACTTAATAAAGAATATATAATAAAATTATAAACTTTAATAATTATATATATAGTTATATATTCGTTAAATATACTATAATATTAATATCTTTTATAATTTAAATATATATAAATATAATATATTTTATTTCTATTAATTATTTACTCTAATTATTTAATTATTTAATTATTTA
>JAABUS010000742.1_pt1 | contig 79818 bp, 55 predicted proteins | sample 5560161 | NCBI WGS metagenome assembly JAABUS01 (sample SAMN10711885, study PRJNA513376) | rock metagenome | isolation source: Antarctica rocks | place: Antarctica: Victoria Land, Trio Nunatak nord | collected 2016-01-04
CGCACGGTGGTGGACTTTCCTGGAGTGAACATAGCATTGAGCGGGCTTGTGGGAAGGATGGGCGAGAACTAATGTCTGTACATATGTGAGTGATGTCTGTTACGCGAGCATGAGTTGTTTGATACCCAAATCAGAAATACATGTATATCGCTTGCCCCCAGGAAAATCGCGCAGCTGTTTTACAATTGATATCTCTTCAGGCACTCTGCAAGCCCCCCGATTTCGCGCATCGACTGGCACACAATTGTGAGGCACTTGGCAGAAAGCCGTTGCGCCTGAATGTTTAATCTGTCTTGACTGCTCGTGATTAATCGAGTATTTTCAGTTTGATACCATTCTCTTCTGATTCAATTTTTTCATAATTCCCTGAAAAGTGACAACTCGAGACAGAAATCCCGTCATCCTTCATCAAAGCCAAGCCTAGGCACAGTAATTGACGAAATACCGTTCAGCTTTGGTATCCCTCATTTCAATACTCTGTCACGTGCTGAATTGCAGAGTCTCGCCCGTGACTATCGGAAGTGTGGGCGGAGCTATGGCGGGAGGCTTTTGATTGGAATGATGTGTCAATCGCCGAGACAAGGATGGAGGAAAGGCGAGCTTACCTTGGCTTGATGAGACGGGATGGTTCATTATCGGCGGATAAGGCTACGTGGAAAATGGCAAAGTGATGCATGCCATCTTGACGTTCCCTCGCCCAGCATTCAGAGAGGCGGATTTGAAAGTACCAATTGTGAAACAGATGGCGAGGTTTAAACATGTACCTACGTGGCCTTTGGCGGGCTATGAGTGAGAGGGCAAACGCAGATGCCAGGAGTTTGCACGGGTCGTTTGCAAGCTCTGGGTGGAAGGCAAGAGCAGATGTCAACCCTTCGCAGAGTTTGTTTTTCGACAAAAGGCTAGTTTGCATGGTGTCGATTTGAAGAGGAAGAGAGATATGACCGTATTTATGAAGAGAAGGTCTGAGCCCTGAACATTTGACACTTGAGTGATTTGGCCTAACTATCAGATCTGGTCGCGTACCATTCAATAGCCGCGTAAAGTGAAGCTTTGACAAGGACGGAGATTGCCATTGGCCAAACTTTCAGGCAGAAGGCGCTAAGACAGACGCGAAGTTTGGTACGTGACGTGACAACCCAAACTGCAGTATTATTGAGAATTCGTCTTCTTCCACAACAAATACGAGTCGTGGGTAAGCAATTTGTGATACCAAGCAACATGTCAGACTCCGAGAACGAGTTGGCAGCCTCTGAGGTCTCAGTATCAGATACTGGTGATGAAGTCGAGTGGGCTTTCCTTTCCCGGATGAGAACGGCAATCAGTGGACAGCAAGCCGCGTTCTGCTGTGGTGGTGCCATACCCGTTATTACCGAAAATCTTGAGCAGCGATTCGATGATGTGACAGCCAGAACAGGACTATCCTCGCCTCCAGGTACGTTTCCAGAGAAGACCCTTTGTTCTGAAGCTTCGTAATGGGAGCTCCGGTGTTATTCTTATGGTCTACGGTGGCCCCAAGTCAACTTGTATCAAGAAGCCTTCATGAAGCGATCTCTGGGATGTTTGCTCTGAAATGCCGACTATAGGTGCTAACTTCATTCCTCATAGTGGTGATTCGCTGGGACGTGCCCGATGGCAACGATATTCGCAAGATTACGCTACCGTCCACCGCCAAAGGCGCCAAGCGCAATGCTGCTCTGAAAGAGCTGCTAGAAGACTGTAGGCCAGCTACCTTTGGCAAGAAGGGCGAGGAGGTGCTGGATGAGTCTTACCGAAAGGCTGCTAAGCTTGACACCCATCAATTCTCAACCAATTTCAATCCGTACGATGTTGGCATCATTGATGCTATCACTCAGACGCTTCTTCCGGGAATTGCCAGGATGCCTGTTCCCAAGGGTGATAAGACATATGCAGAGCATCTTGGAGTCATTGCAGAGCTCTATAAGCTGAATGTATATCTTCGGACCTTGTGACCCTTGCCGCAGTCCATGCTAATAAGACCATAGGTATACTCTGGACCGTCTGGAAAATTCCGCCCACACGTGGATACGCCGCGTGGAGTAACACAATTCGGGTCTCTTGTCGTATGTCTACCACATCCTCACCAAGGTGGTCAACTCCGTGTAGCGCACCGAGGCCAAAACCTCGAATGGGACTGGAGCAACAAAGACGCGAAGGAAATAATGTGGGCGGCTTTCTACAGCGACTGCGAGCATGAAGTGAAACAGGTTAAGAGCGGGCACCGCGTCACCCTCACCTACAACCTCTATATGCATGAGCAGCTTGGAGGTATTATGCGTCAACATAAAACAGTAGGACTTGATTCATACACATTGTATCATCGGGTCAAAGAAGCTTTGGCATCTGCCGATTTCCTGAAGAACGGTATGTCTCCTCGTAACGAAATCTCACCTTGACGCACGAGTGCTTGACGAAATGCCTAGGTGGTACTCTTGGCTTCTACTGCCAACATGCATACGCTCACGCGAACGACAGTGACATCCAACGTCTCCCTTTCTGCCTCAAAGGTGTCGACGCCATATTCTATTCAGTCTTCCATCACCTGGGCTTGACTGTTGGCATGCGCGCAGTAATGGAAGAGCTCGAAGATGATGAGGACATGGATCAGTACGATAATAGCGATGACGAGCAGACTGGGGCTCAGCTGGTCTCTACTGGGCTTCATGGTATTCAGCTGGATGACGACTGCGGGGATGATGGTTCTTCGTCTGTTGCAGAGGTAAAACTCTAGCATATTCGGAGCCGTTTGTTTTCTAAACACTAACGGCCGTTCAGATCGTGAGAGGCGCCTGGAGATCGGACTGGCGCAACGATATCCATTGGTTCAACAGTAGGTACTTTTCGGGATTTTATGTTCGACAAGCCGACACACACGACAGACTCCTCATCCACATTCTGTCAAGCCAGGACGCTGACCGAATATCTGCACAGATCCAGGGAACAAGGAAATGGCAGTGGTCCATCTAGCGGTAAGCGAGGCTCGAGATCGATTCATCGAGCCATCATAGCTGACGCTTAGGATACCTGTAGTACGGGAACCAACCCAGTATCACATGGCATTACTCATCAGCCGCGGTCCTCGTCACAGTACCTCCGTACGAGTCGGAATTGAGAAAGGGTCTGCGTAAGAGCTGAAAACCAGGATCTGTAGCGGAATTAGAAATCGACCACTCATTCAACGATGGAATTCATCGTGCAATTGTACCATAGATTGCTCGAACATAGCAAGTTCTGCCCTGAGTCCGGCCCGAATCCAACAATTCGTTACATAATTTGCTTCGTAGGTCTCATTCTCTGCGTTCCCGCTTCTCACGTGTTGTTGTAGTGTGAAGGACTTTACGTATTTCAATTCAGCACATCTACGACCCACTCTTTTCCTTTGACAGATCTGGGCAAACGATAGCTACCTGCAATTGGGAAGCAATAGCATCTGCTTGTCCCACTCCAGCCACTCGCCACCTATGCACGTCGCCTCACATTGATTACGGAAGAGTATGGTGTCTGGTTTTAGTGTATCATAGCCGCATACCACACCAAGCACTTTGATCCTCTCTTTCCAAGTATGCTCACGTCTGTGAACTAAGGGACGAACAATAAAATGGAGCAGAGCTGTTAGAAAAGACCTGGTATTTGAGGCTCGATGTTGCCGGGAGATCCAGAGCAAGCCGAAATTACAATACTGAAGGCCTCAAACTCCTCATTACCCATTCTCCAGACTGTGAGAGGCCTTTTCAAGATGAAAAATGAAATCTCCGTTTTTTTGCGTAGATTTTCTTGTTAGCGGACGGATCTCTTCCGCGTTCCCGCTTAGTCATCCATCCGTGTAAATATTCTTACCATTTGAGCCTGCCATCGGCAGTGTCATGCCTTTGCAGGCTTTGATCACAGATACATTAGCCTGCTACAATCTCTGAAATCTCCTGAGGACCAACATACCCTGTGACTGGGTCGTGTTGAACTGATGAACTGTGGGTAGTTCAAGAAATGGCTTGGCTATAGGTAGCTAGCGTATATATGACAGTTTGTCCACTGATACCGCCTTGCTTGTTGTGACTCCAGCACTAGATCTTCGCAAAGAAGATACCACGCTACCGAGATATTTTCACATGCAATAGCCCTTCCCTCAACCTAAGGAGATCATTCATAAACGTCGCGCGAAATATCCAATGCATTCATTAATGCTTCACTTCACTTCCTATCCCAGACACGTGGTCACAACAAGCAACACCTCACGCCAAGGGTTTCTTTCCGTAGGCAACATGGCTAGGTTTTCCCTTCGTTAGCACTTGACATGCTACGAATCAACATCACAATTCTGATAGGTGGACTCACAAATCGAATTGACCATGGATCTTAGGATCGCGGAAATCTTTCCGAACGTTGGCGAGTAGAACCATCACCTCCTCCGGCTTCCAATGAAGCACCTGCGTTAGGAGACGGAGCGTCATTCCTTCGAGTCCATCTTCAAGGGAAACCAGGTTCCACGCTCCGACTGTTTTCTGGGAAGGGGTTAGCTCACAAGTAGGATCCACAGAGACGTCTCGGAGCCTACCAAATGCTTATCCTTCGGCCACGGCCCAACGGGCAAACGAAACCGCTCATGATACACATCCACAAACCCAGCATCCTTCATCCACCCCTCAAGCTGACGCCCCGGATAAGGATCCTTGCCGAACTCACTGCAAGCATTACAGCCCACGGTATTCCACTTCTGCACTGCGTGCTCCGGCTTCATGGATCCATCCTCGGAATACACCTGCAGGTCATATTCCTGGAACTCAGTGTATCCGCCCGGCTTTGTCGCTGCGAAACACTGGCGGACCAGCTTTTCCCAGTCTGAGATGGCGGCGGCGAGGTAGCGGCAGTGGACAAAGTCGAATTTGTGCTGGAAGGTCCAGTCTGCTTCTGCGTCGTCGACTTCGAATTTGACGTTCGCGGGGACCCTATCTCTGATTTGAGCACTGGCCTCTAAAGGACGATTGATTGAGCAATGGCGTGCTTACCAAGTTGGCTGCGTGGGACTGAGATCCGTCCCAAGGATTTCCGCGTCAGGGAAATCATCACCCAATTCAATGGCCCAGATTCCCGTGCCGGTTCCGACGTCCAAGACTCTGGCAGGCTTGCCGATAGGCGCCAGGTAGAGCTTGTCGCCCATGGTGATCTTGAACATCTGATGGCTTAGATCGAGACGATCTTGTTCGCTCTCGTCGTTGGGCATGATGTAGCTTCCACTCTTAAAGGCATGGTAGCGGCGTCCATTTTCGATGGGATACCGCTCGATGCTGCTGGTTAGGGATGCGGTGTACTTAGATCTGTTTGAAGGTCAATCAGCTCTCTGGGAAAGATCAATAGAGCTTGTGCAGAAACCCACACATCATCCCCAAGACTCGAATCGGACGCATCGAAGAACTGAGCCAAGGCTCATTAGTGACGTCAACAGTCAGCTTTCACCGATTGTATCTGCTTACTTCTGGATCAGCCTCAATGTTCGCCTGCTGGTCCTGTGCTCGTGGTGGGACGTTGGCCATGATTGCTTGATGCCGGAAAGCTACAGGGCGTGGCGCAAGCAATCGAGTGTTGATAAGCGGATATATATATGTAGTAAGCTGGTGTGCGTTTCGTCGAAGAAAGATGGTGGACTTGGGCCCAGAGCAGGTCTTATGTAGCGGGTATGCACGTCGCAAATCCAGGTGTACCCGATGGTATGAGTTGGCGATGAAGGTGGTGGGGGGGAATTTAAGGGTTGTCGTGTGGTATCCCGCTAACTAGGCACGCTTGATGGCCCGGACTACGACGGCGAACCTTTTACAAGTAGCTAGCCCCAGTAGCGCAATCCCACCAACTGCCTCTTAGAGCAATTGGCTGGTTTTGATGGAGTGAGCGAAGGTGGGGTTTGCATAGCGCTTATGCGCAACTTTATTGACGCTATGTATTAAATGAACAGGGAACATACTTTAATTGATTGACTGGCCAGATACAACACAAACCCTCGATTATATTCTTACCTGCGCGCAACAATCACTCATTGCTCGTCCAATATTGACATTGTCTTTATTCACTGTCATTCCAGGACTCAAAGTCACTTTATAACATTCGTCCTCAAGGACCGCTGGCTTTGAGCGTCGAGAATTGGGAGGCTCTCTACAAAATTGGCACGCTTTGTGGCGGTCATCTCCGGGACAAGAGACCGGCTAGGGGCCTCTTAATGAACCCCTCTGATCCCTGCCTCTAGGGCAGAACTTCGGGGCGCTTCCTACATCCCCGCGGGCTCCGGGCCGCGGCCTAAAAAGCAAACTTTTCCAATCACTGAATTGCAGACAATGTCGAGGAATTCTGCCGTACAAAATAGTCACTGCAAGACATCAGCAATCACGCCTTTCAGTAACAGAGTTATAGGCCAGCTGACCCGCATGTGTCAGTCGCGTACGCAACGTACTAGCGATGCAGTCTTGGGGTAGCCTTCAGCATTATAGATCGCATTATAGAGACTGAAATGGGGTCGGAAGAAAAACACGGAAAAGACGTTATAGAGAAGAGAGGATAAGGCACGAAAAATGAGACGAGTCCCACTAACTCTTTGTAGTACAAGCAGCGCCTCAGTCATACTATACCTCAACTAAGAGTGCTTGTGGGTAGACCAAATACATCAATTGATCCAAAGATTTTGGACCAGCGTAGAAACCTCTCCTCGTCTGCCTCTCAAAGGACTCAAAATGGTTTTCTCCTCAAATCCGTGCTAGAAACCCTCCCTCCGTCCAAGCCCTATCCAATCCATAGCCTTCTTCTTCAACCCCAAAATCCTGCAATGCCTTCGCCGCCAAAAGACTCACATATCCATCCCTCTTGACACATGACAACCCTCAAATCATGACGATCTGCAACTCCTAATGGTGCCTCACACTGGGGGTCAAACCGCCATTCATGTACGTTGCGTTCTATGACTAGAGATATGGCTGCTGGGCCTTCTGCTGCTCGCTGTGCTGCGGGTCCGATGCCGGCTAGGAGCGCGGGAACAGAGGTGGGTGTGGTGGGCGCTTGTAGCTCTGAGAGCGCTTGGCGGGGTTTCAGGCGCGAGAGGTGAGAGCGTGCTTCGGTAAGGGTTTGGGAGATGCTTTCTCAGCCTGGAGGTGGTGATTGGGATTGTCATTGTAATAGAATGGAATGGTGGGTAGGCCGCTCTTCCTAAGATGTGACGTGCGCTGCACATACGGAGCGATAAAATTGTCTACCCTCTACCTCCGTCACCTGAGGTGACCTTGTTTGACTTGCGACACTTTGAGAAAAGGTTGTCAAATGCCTCGCCGTTGAGGGGACGCTATAGGAAATCTACACTCATTTTTGTCTGAGATCATAGAAGACAGAACTAACCCGCCGACCAGTTGTTCCCTTGCGAACCTATATGTATCTGCGAAGTTATTCAGGGATAAGCTAATCACAGGCGCTACTGATCACGATTGCTATTGAGTAAACGAACAGAATGGTTGTGAGAGTGTCGCTCTTATTGCTCTTATGACTGCTGTCGCTATGAGTACTCGTGGCGCCATATTAGGCTCCTTGCAAATTGATTTGGTCGCCAATATTAGCGTGAAGGTATATGCAAAGTCGCTTGCATATCACCTAATTCTCAATAATTCTTCTACTTCCATCATGCTCACGCCGAGAAAAGTCAAGGTCCACCGAGACACCACACGTGCGGAGATCTGTGGCGGTAGCTGCAGCAAACATCATCAGCCTTACGACCAACAGCATTGAATTGACCGGTCACACTCACCAAGATGATACTGCTTAGCATAAGCAGTCGTCCATCCTCCCATAAACTTCCTCACTATAATATGTCTGGCCACGAATCTATCCTGGACAGCCCAAAAAGGCAAATTACTCCCAATATCGGTGTCAATGCTGGCGAACATCAATATCCATTGACCGCTGTTCAGATATAAATTAGCATCTAACATGAAGATTGTCATTTCCAAGATTGGACGTACGCATTGGCATATACACCCCACTTCCTCCCTCTTGCCTTGATAGCAACAATCAACTGCTTGGCCCGCGCCTCATTGCCTGCAGCTCCTAATTGAAACGCATTGCACGCGACATTAGGTTGTATCGCATCTTCAGGCTCAATTTCAAGCCCGAGGTAATTAACTGGAATCTTATTCCCGTCCACAACGGCAAGCAATTCGCTAATCTGCGTCGTGATGGATTTGCAAGCCCCGCCCACAGGCTGCGTTCCGGTGCCTGGACATGTCAGAAGATGAGAAATACCTGGCTTGTGGATGATATACAGGGAAATATATAGGCGTTAATGCTTGTGATACCGGCAGCTTGTGCCGCTGTCCACGTAACGGCCGTATTGCTGTCCACGCTCCTCCCTGCACGACGCTCACCTGAATAGGGGCTTACCGGACGTGGTCTTACGGAGCCATTGGCGCTGCACCGGGAACGCAGCACTCTTGTGGTTCATTTTCTACGACTCACAATGGACTTGGGTCCTCGAGAACTTTTACCTCAATGTCGCTTGCTCCAGGGCAATAGCCGGCAACGTCATGGCCGCTTTACGAAGCACTGCTCAAGAGGTGAGTACGAATTCACGGTGCCATTGCTCACAAGTAGGCTCACCTGATTGGTTGTGGGACCAGGACAGTAGCCTCGATAACTATCGGTGCCACCGCATGTGGTGCCAGTGTTTTGACAAGTGCCTGAGCTCGAGGGCGTGGAGCAGCTTGTCTTCGGTACACAACACTGGCTGAAAGGTCAAGCACCCTCCAAGCAATGGCGATATCAGCAACGCATCCGAAGATTACCTAGACCAGGACAAGCGCCGACAACGTATGACCCGCTGCATGAGCTCGACGTCAACTGACAGACCCCACTGCCAAAAGAAGTGCTGCCCTTCTCCGCAGCGCAACACTAAGCAATCCATAAGCACGGAAATCAGTTTTCGAGGCACGTTGTGCAGCCATACCTGTACTGTGCTCGGACCGGGACAAGCGCCAGGGACAAACTTGCCCGAGCAAGTGTTGGCAGTGTTCGTGCACATGCCACTACCCGAGGTGGTGGTGCAAGTCTTGGAGACAAAGCATTGGAAGTTGGTGGGATCATTGGGACAGTAGCCTACTAGGTTGAAGCCGCCAGTAGTACCGCTGGAGGTGGATTGGCAGCTGCCAGCTACATCCTGTTGACGTGGGTCAATGGTCTGCTTGAGGAAATGGAGAAGGCAATATGCATACGGGGATAGAGCAAGAAGAATCAATTGCACGAGCGAAGAGGAGTGATGGGTCGACTGCTTGTAATTCTGCGGGGAAGGCAAGGAGTGTTGCTGACGAGGAAGACGGCGAGGCGAGTCTTGAGGTGCATCTTGAGATTGTCCAGAATGGAGAGGAATTTGGGCTTGAGTGATAGGATGCTTGTTACATGAGGATCTTCTTATAGACAGGAACGATTAATGGCACAATTCTTCATTTCGCCAAACTCGCATGATGTTGCATCGCTACCAAAGCCAAGAATAAGCATAATCTGCCCAGAGACGCCTTTGCCCCCTTGCGCATGCAATCCAGGAACAATCGTATTGGCGAGGCTAGCTTTCGCCCCTTAGTACCTGAATATATCGCGTGTGTCAAAACACGGACGGGGCATAGGCCAGTGACAGACTTTAAAACGAAAGCTAGCTTTCACGCTGTGGGAAGAGCTTCTTGACCAGACCTCACGCCATGGTCATTTTGGGGGGCGGAAGTGTTGCCAAGCTGTCGAAGCTGCGGTTAGGCCCATTCCCCCGTTGTATCGTGAATGCCAAGACATGAACACGCTTTTCCCCATTTGTATTCGAGTCGATGTTCGTCTTCTTCTCTCCATCTCATACTTTGTCTTTTGATCCAAATTCTTGCCGACGCTGTTGTGTCTCCAGAGTCAAGTGACCACCTTGTGGTCCCATGCAGGAGCCGAACAACTATCCTGGCGGCAAAGAAAATCTAAAAGTCTAACGGTGCTTCCTTAACATTCTTCGGTCCAGAAGCTAAAGTTAGCTTCTGATGATGGAGAAGTAGAGTCTTCCAGTATCCGGTCCAGGGAAGGAGGTCTTTGGTCTTCTTAGTGGTTCCTTAGAGAACAGATCCTCTGCCGTGAACGGCTTCTTCTCTTCAGATTCTAGACCTGTATCCACGCCTGCAGGAGAAGCGTCTGTGGCTTTGGGTTGCTCGAGAACCACTGAGATAGGTCTTAGAGGTACGCCTGATGCTCTTCCAGCATCTTCCCACATCTTTGCAAAAGATGCAGGGCTGTGGCGATAGATTGTGCGTTTTTGACCGTCTTCTGTTTTGTCGAATGGGGGCTTCAGGGGTTGCTCAACAGGATTGACCACGCCGGCCTGCGCGCCAAGAATGATGCTTCCAGGCCTGTGGGAGAGCAAGCGAAGGATGCGAGTAGCGACCTTAAGTTGGTTACTGTAGTCGAAGAGATGGAGGAACATGTTGATGACGATGATGTCTGTTTGTCCCGGACCCAGCTTCATCATCAGATTCCCGTTCATAAAGCGGTCATTCTCCGTGAGAACATCATCCGCCAAGAAGTGATGCTGGGGAAAGGTGTCTCTATCCCGCCACAGCTCATAGGAAAGGTCTTCATATTCTGCAAACAGATCGGAGGCGTAGAGTCTGTCCGCAGGCGCTCCATCGAACACACATTTGCGCAGATCTTGCCCCATGCATGCTCCGAGATCTAATAATGAGTCGCCTTGCTTCAGGCGTGGGAGCACCATTGTGTGGTAGAGTGGGTGCTTAGCTAAGCCAAAGCTCAGAAACCAGAACTCGCCAATGCATGGCCATGGGAAGATTCCCCAAGCTCTGTCCCTCTATGATGTCTAGATGTCAGTTCGGGCCCTGGAAAGGAAGGAAATTCGACTTACTATGCGATAGATGTGGGTCTCAACGTCTCCAGGCGCGATCTTGCTGTACTGCTCCAGTATAGAACGAGCGTCAATTGTCAATTCTGTCGTGAGCTCATGATGATACCATGGCCACGAGACGCTCTTTGCACCTTCTGGCACTGGGCCGTCCAGCATTTTCGCCATCTCTACTCTGGTCTCTGGCTCTCTGCGCCCAATGAGGTCAATGGAGTTGATCTACTAGTCTTCCTATGCTCGGCGGGAAATTTCCACTATTGAGCATGTATCCTGACCGTAGCCTCAATTAGAGTAAGAATTGATTTAGAAAAGCGCGTCAGCAAGTAAGGTGCTTGCTGATCCTCCTGCAGGCGGTGGCCTCAGGTGACTCGGAATCAGGCAAGAGCATCTGACTGCTTCCCTTCTAACACTGGAGTCCGTCTCAGTTTACAATCCTTTCGTTGCTTCGCGCTTGGAGAGTAAGGGCGGACGTTGTCGTCAGATGTTATCGTGGACGCAGGAGCCCACCGGAAAGAGCCGAAACAGATGTCGACGATCTTGGGAGCAGCTCAAAGCCTCAGGCTGCTTCATATCATGTGAGGCTGTGTAAGATTGACTAATGATGCTAGTAGATGTTGTGCTTTATCTTGATAGTAGGCCTCAAATACGGCCCCTCTTTTTTGCGCTTGATTGATTGGTGGTGATGATTAGGTAAGATAGGTCTTGGCAGACTAATATCGGCCACCACTTGCTGGCCGAGAGAGTGTGTCCAACGCATTTTTCCGACGTTATATGTTTTGGATAACCTCCTTCTGAGTGTGATGTGGCCCACTGAGACGTGAGGGACTTGTACCCCGCTGATGTGTGAGGTATATGCCGTATACCCCCCACAACATTGCCTATTACGCTGGAACTCATTGCTGCACTGTTAGGCCTCCAGGTTGGGCGATTACGACAAACCGGAGTCGTCTGCGAACATAAATGTTTGACACGGGATATTGTAGCCGTTGTTGAGTGCTCTACTTGAAATTGATCACAGAAGGACGCTACCGAACACATGCAGCAACATCCTTCCTCTTTCGGCAGTCCCAGCCAGCAGCTTCGGCGTTGTCGGTTTCCTTGTTCCAACAAGGTCTCCGCAACAATCTAGATCTGTGTTCTCGTCGAATGTAATGCTAAACTCTTACACATACTTCACGAGCGGTAAGCTCATGCACGTCAGACGATGGTCTGCGGAAAAGTGACGTCTATATTGGACTCCCGCCATGTTGACGTGGCAGGTCATCCCGATTCGGTCGAGAATTCATCGAACGAAAGCACCCTTTCGACAAGCCACAGCCCCATGGCAACATCTCACAACTTCTCTCCGCTCCCACACCGATCTACATAGTTGGCCTTTCGAGATCGATGTACTACGATAGTGTCCGTTGCGATTGGTGTTCGCCATTCCGGTCGCACCCATATCTAGTAAACAAATGGTGCTCGCCGCTCATGTGGTTTGGAAAGCAGCTGTCAACAGACTTCATGAGAAAGTATGTAAGCGAGCATGCCCACGACTGTCGAGATCTCTCTCACAAGCCTGGCTAAATTCGACCTGAATGCGATTGGCGCTGTGTATACTTGCTTTTTCGTAGGCAGGCAAGCCATGAACCCGAGCTACTTCGTAACATCTGCCCATAAAAGGCTGCCTTTGTCTACTGCTATGTCTAGGCCATACTGGACCCTGAGGCTAGTTCACCGTCTCCACAATCACAGTGCATGATCTGGTCTACAAAGCTTGGTTCTGTTCTTAGAAAATCCCCACGCTCTTGAGTATAAGCGAAGGTCTGCAGCTCCTAGAAATCATCTACTCAACCTCCACCTCAAACATTGCATCACCCAACTGCCTCGCCTTTATAGTCAGCATGCTTTTATATTTGTACCTTCTACCTCTACTAGGAGCCTTTGGTCCCGCAAAAGCTACTCCAACTCAAGCACTGGAGCCTCGTGGAGCATCACAATGCGGTCAATACACCAGCGTCTCGACCGGTACTTTCACCATCGCTACTAAGAAATGGAGTGCACCATATGGAAAGATTCTCAATGCTTCCAAATCCACGGTCATAGTGGCAGTACTCTCGGATGGCAGACTACATGGACATGGGCCAACGCCGCAAACTATTTCAAAAGCTATACCAATGTCGAGTCATCCACCACGTCTTGCAAGCAACTAAGTGCATACAATACCATCCCAATTACTTGGAATTGGAGGTTTGTTTCCTTCATCATGTCCATCCTCGCGATCTTTGACTAACACAGTGATAGAGACCGCATAGAGCGATAATGCGGTGATGTTTTGAGTAACCTTGTAGAGACTCTCGTTGCATCGGCTTTTTTTCTTCAGGTAGTCAATCCAACCCGTCTATGCCTTTGAGACGATCTTTGGTTCAAAGCCTCACACCGAGTGCATATTACAGCAAGCTCCGGGCCCTGTAGTCTTGTCAGTCTTATAGAAAGGCACTAACACTGAAGAGGCTTCAGGCGTTATTGACTCTGATCACATCATTATGAAACTTAAGTGATTCCCGCAGACTCAAGTGGTGTTGAAATCTTTGTTGGAACTGTGCTAGTTGTGGGTCTAATTTGACCCAGCGCCCACTCGAACGAACATGGCTGATAGCTCTGTATGTTAAAAAAGCACGCTGCACAAGGTCACATTATCCATTGCTCATCCTTTCACGCCATGCCTTCAGAAACTATATACTACCCTCAAATCAAATCTTGATATCTGAGCTGGACTCGACATCTTGAAATCTTGAAACTTTATTCGAATATCTGAGAAATGGCTTCACGCTCTCAGCCCACTGCACAAGGAGCGGCTGGGCTTCCCCCTGAAGCTGTTGCAGCGATTGCGAACTTCATTCGACTGGTATACATCAACACTGCCAGAGTACCCTTCAGCACATCCCTTGCAGCTCTCTTAGATGGCTTCGCGGTCGCCTACACCAAAGTCGGGGGCGCCATCATTTACACCAACCCGGCCGGTTCCACGTCTACCAGTATGGCTGTAGCGCTTGTATCTACTTTTAGCTCTTACCGGGGTACCGGCACGAGCTCTACAAGCCCTTCGGCATTGATCCTTTTACCTGGTGGGCTATTTGGCCCCAGAAGATCAGGAGCATTGACCGGCGAATTTGATCTTCTTGACTTGGCCACTTTCTACAATATCCAGTGCAGTACTGGCCATACAGATTGCCCAGAGAACAATGCCTAGAGCTTTTCTGTCTCTACTGGTACAACCACATCCAGTGTCACAGGGTAAGAAGACCTAGAAAATATCTCGCAGGTTGCTTATCGCTGCAATGACCACACTGCTCAGTGCCTTCCCAAGAACAGATTTAAGCTACAGTAGTTGAGTTTGCGAGAAGACAGCTAGGTAATGGATCGCCAGGATCGCCACGAACGATATAATTAAGCAACAGAGTTACCAGGATCCTCTCATAAATCATCTGCGGAGAATCTGTACATTGCATAAAGATCTTACATACTCATTCACCGTTTACCTAGCTGCGCCTTCACGTTCACAATGCCCTCTTACTGAAGAAGATCTAACAATTCTTTACGGCCTCCAACGTCTCTAAAGGTGTACTCTGCGTCTGGGCTCACCACACATTCCCTCGTTTTGAGTAGCAATCTTACTCTCGCCCCCTTTCGCCTTCCGACCAGCAAGACCATCGAAAGGAGCTTGCTTTAGTGGCTCCTCCAGCCATGTATTGATCCTGTCAGAGACCTCTTTATCGTCTCCTCGCTTATACATGTCTGGACGAGTCGTGGCACTGTATTGCTTGATGGAATGATCCTATGAGGAGTGAGCGGTGGATGGAAGGTGAGCTCTGCTGGAGGAGGTTTGGTGGAAGAAGGAGTATATGGATTCTTGAAGGACTTACCATAGTGGGCTGAGAGCAGCGCTGCCTGTGTTTGTACTGTTTTTGAAATTTTGTGGGAGCCAGGATGGACGTGAGAGATCCGGGTAAGAACGTGAGCAGGGTCGGTGGAGCAGGGTTGTTCGAGTCTGAGGTTCAAGAGGTGTATGATCATGAATAGGCAGGAAGAATCCTGGGATTGAAGCTCTCTAGACTTTGGGGGTGCTTCAGCTTTGTAGGATGGGCACATTGTCGGTGATTGTCCGCGAGTGTATACACGAGGTCACAATATATGATACGTTCTTCGCTTTCTGCCCCGTTTTGGGGGAGGAAGCAGGGATACTCCCATCGCCGAGGGCACCGAGGGCACCACGGTATCTAGCCCAGCTTTCGACCGCACAAGACGTTGGAACAGTCACATTCGTCCTCTTTGAAGATTCGGACACCCGAAATGTCGTACGGTGGGAACGCACAGCTTGATGTTGCAGTATTACTCGCTGACGGTGGATGCTCACTGCTTGTTCGCGGTCATTGACCGGTGACGATCTTGGAGAACTCGACGCCGCACGGATTCTTTTTTTTTCACCCAATTCTACTACGATGCTGCTGCCCGTGTGCCTGATAGGTGGTTTTTGCCCCCTTGGTAGGGCAGAAAGCTAACGAAATCCTTCGGTCCGCCCATCCCACCTCGGGCGCTACGTTATTAGGGGCAGTGCCAAGGAAGAGCTCAAGCGATGCTCTCCAATCGCAACCCCCCTCCTTCCTTCCCACATAATTCGAACTAGCTGAAAAAGCAGCTGCACGCGTATGGGAATGATTACGGTACGAGTTTGCTCTGGCCCGTCTAGCTATAGCCTGCCTTTCCTCCCTCATCAGATATGAAATGCTCTTTCTTGGTCATCTCGTCCCAAGTTTATTCCATGTCTTTGGAAGCGCGGTCCCTATCCGCTTCTTGCTCGTTCTTCACAGTCAAAACGCGCATCGATTAGCAGCGAGTAAGAAACGATCTAAAGTAACTTGGTCATGAGTTGACAATCGCCTTTGCTCTGCATCATGGACGTTCTATGATGTATCACGATTACCATCCTCGTCTAAGTAATTGGGTCAAGATGTTTCACAACCAGTATATCCAGGGCAACGGAGATCCTGAGTCCGCTGACTTTCAAGACCCAGCTCTAAATCCACATGTTTTGGACTTCCCTTTTAATCCTTCAAATTCCCACGCCGCTCAATATCCCTACCCGTTCAATACCGCTCAACAGTCTGGGTTGGGCCATTTGACATGTGAAAGCATAGGCGGAGAACCATTGATACCGCAGAATTTCCAGGATATATCAAATGTTCTTTCCGCGACGCCTGGCACTGTGCCATTAGGTACGCCAGGGAACTGGAGGCACTATCCAACAAACAATTGGGGTCGCAGCCCTCAGGGTTTCATGAATTCGGACAACGCCCAATTGGCCGTCGATCTGTCAAACAGCTCTCAAGGTTTATTAGGCTTTCCGGCGAATGACTTCATAGCACAAGCACCAACTCCTCGACAGACCGCGGCGCCAGCTTTACCTCCAGCTTCGGAGAGCAACCGTCCTCGTCCCGGAAATACAAAACTTGACGATAGAGCGTCCTTTGCCGACTTCTCCCATCCTAAGAAAACTCCCGGTCTTCGGGAACCGAAAGGTTACAAGGTCGAAAAGACTCGACGCCCGGCCCGTCATGACAAGAAAAGCGTCGTGCCATCGAACCCCAAAGCGCCGCAGACCGCGCCTACATCAATGCCGGGACAACAGAATCCTGATAGTATGACTATCTGTAGCTTCTATATCTGGATGGTCAAGAGACCGGGCGTCATGCCTACAGAGCACGAAATGTTGTATTTTAGCCTCTTGTTTGGCGACTCGTTCGAGACAGTTCGCAATTGGTTCCTAAGAAACTTGGCAACAGATCAACAGGACGATGACACGGGTTATCAAACAATGACAAGCTCAAATGTCGGTATTGATGTTGCTGCTGCTTATCGGCGCAGACGGAGCCATTGCAACCGCAAAGCAGACAAGCTACGTGGCGAAGACACAGATTATGTAGAAATTGAATGGGACGAAGCACGACCCTACGCCTGCACCTCTCGTTGTGGTAAGAAGTTTGGCAAGAAAGCTGGATGGAAAAGGCACGAGGAGATGAACCATCCGCCGAAAGCTTGGCTTTGCCACTTCCCAGGATGTCAGGACGAGAGGAAACGTGTGTATTTCCGTCGGGACAAGTTCGGAAAACACTTACGCAAAACTCATCGGGCACTGAATGTCACAAAAACCGTCATAGATTCCTGCTGCGTACCGATCAGATCCAATTTCAGCAAGTACTGCCTCTTCTATCATTGCGATAAGCAATTCAAGACTTGGAAGAAGCGAATTGATCATGTTGGCGACCACCTCAAGAATGATCGATGGGATGTTTCGCAGTGGAGGTGGGCGGATGATGAGATAGAAGAGAGCGGGGATCCAGACGGGAGTGATTGTGAAGATAGCGAGGACTCTGACTCCGCCGATGATGACGACGAATCCGAGGATTCCGACGCTGACAATGGACTTGGTCGTTTGAACAGAGGGCGTGAGTCTGGCTCTGACCCACATGATCGTGGTTCTGGGTCGTCAAGGGGCCAACGAGGTCAAGGATCACAGAGACGATCAAATGGTGGAGCCACCAATGATTTGAATGGATACCAGCTTAGCCTCTCTAATCACAGCCCAGATCCCAGGATCACGGAAAGCGTCCCAGCCTGCTGCAACCAGACTGTCCTTGCAATTCCAAACAAGGACGCATTATTATTAGGAACAACGAGTGCATCCTACGCCCGATGTACATTCACGGACGGTAACTCCACTAGACCTCGCCCCTTGCTAGAAGTGGTGTTGGGACCCTTAGGGCGTGGGTCGAAGGCAAGTGTCGATGAAGTCAAAGTCCAAGGCTACAACGGGACAGTGGCTCGAAAAGTGATCCGTCATACCTCGTCGAGAAAACAATGGGAGCTTTACCGTGAAGCAAAGATCATGGCCCGATTTAATCACCCGCATATTACGCATTTGATCGCGGACTATGAGGACGCAGACTCGGTGACACTACTAGTGTTACCTGTTGCAGATTGTAACCTTCTGCAATATCTCAGTGGGTGCCCATCGGGACTGTCAACGGGCGAAGAGATGTGGGATTGGTTCAATTGCTTGTCTTCTGGTCTTCATTACATGCACGAGAAAGGAGTTCGACATCGAGACATTAAACCCAGTAATATCCTCGTCAAGAATAAGCGGTTACTGTACAGCGACTTTGGATCATCGAATTTGGTAGCAGATGAGGAGTCAATTGGTTCGGAAAGCGCAGACTTCACCGAGCAGTACGCAGCACCAGAAGTCTATCGAGGCGAACGCGGAAGGGCGGCAGATGTCTGGTCTCTAGGTTGCGTTTTCTACGAGATAGTGACCAACTTACTGCGGCAGCCTGTGGAAGATCTGAGGCCAACGAAGCTGCCAAGGCGCAACTCAACAACATCTCCCGCTGTAGCTTCACTCAATTGGCAACGGGCGAGGGAGGGGAACCGTGCATTGAGATTAGAGGCGGCAAAAGCGTCAGCATCACCGTACATCTCTTTCGTTTTGGACAGTTGCGAAGCCATGATGAGACTGCAACCAGAGCAACGGCCAACCGCTGCTGAAATTTCAGAGAAATTTGCACCGTGCCGATGCTGCAAGAAAGAAATCAAGACTGGATTAGAGAAGGATCAGCAATCAGGACATCTCCCTGGGCATCATGAAGCTAATACTGCCAGAGATGGAAGCTGTGTACCTCAATTAATGCCGGCTCTCGTAAACAGCAGCGAGGCAAGCACATTGAGTGACGCCAGCAGCATACAGACAGCATCATTAGAATATGAGGACATACCAAAGTATCGCAGAGATCCATGGTCGGGGCATGGTAAGAGTGCCCTCACGATCGCACGAGTAGACACCTACAGTATTCCTTTGGACCTCGAGGCACCTTGCGAGAAAATGATCCAGCGCTATTTGCGTGAAGACGAACCCCTTCAAAAGTTATTGGTTTTGGGGGAATCTCGATATGTGTCTCGCTCGGACGGTAAGAGACAGAAGATAGGGAAGGCGGTGGAGGTGAAGGACTGTTGGATTGTAGGAGAGGACACTCTTGGGCATGAAGGCGAACCTGACAGCGCTGACATTTAGCATGGCCATACTGACTACAACAGAGATTCTGGTCAACATATTTCGGACCAATCTCGCAAACTTTCTAGGTCTTTCCGCACGAATCTGGAGCCCCACCTGGAGTCGCGCACAGCACTCCTATCACTAGAACAGCCTCTTCCCACGAAGAGCCTCGTCAAGACGCATGCACACCTTTTGTCGAGCAACCGGAGCGAACGAGTCCACGAGATAAACCTCAGCCTCTGCAACGCTCTGAATGGGCAGGCTCTCACGAGGATAACAATATGCGTATTGTTCCTAGCGATCCTCTAATATCAAAGGGCCACCGCGACGTGAGAGAGTCAATAGAGCTCTAGCCCACGATTATCACCATGAATCACAGGACACAGCGACTGCTCAACCTGCAGCCGAGCGATTGGTGATGTCCGACGCCCCACAGAGTTCCAGAGCTGCATTGCATGGGACAACGAATGATTGCACAGATAGCGGATCCGTTGCTGGTCTCACGCATAAACTCGATTCAAGAGCGTCTAACTACGAGAAGACCAACTCGTCTACCGTTTTCCCGAGATCCACTACGAGACCCACCAGTGCTCGAGTGCCCATTCGATTTTCTTCGCTGTATAAATCACTACGCGGCGGAGAACTTGAACCAGTGGTTCGAGCATAGTCTAATATACCTCGTGATGGGAGGACGTCGTCTTCGATCAGCACTTCCTCCACGATCAAGCCACTGCTGCGTCTGCGAGATGGAGTTTGAAACCGCGGGTGGGTTGCAATGTTGGATTAAAAGGATGAAACGAAATCAATCCGACCCCAACGAAATGGCGACTCCGCTTTAACTACGAAAGGAGAACGTAGTAGCATGCAGCTGCCATAGCAGAGTCCAACCCACACTTCAAAACCTGCCTACCCCCATAGGCCAGCCGCACGTGAACTCGTATCGAAGTCGAGCCGGCCACCACTTCGGTTCTCCGCCGCACTGAACACACCCATCAGCGCAACTCACAAGTACGGAAAGGGAAACTCACAGGGGCTTTCTCGAATACCATACATCGTCCAGTCGGCGTCCGACGTGCGATTTCCTCCGCCAGCCGTCTCGCAGGTAGGGAAAGCCAACTCACAGGGCATTTCTCGCGAGTTATCAATCGGTAATCGATATCTGCGCTGTTGAGGCGTAATTTGAAATCCATGAGCGTGCCATATTAGGTTGGTGGGGTCTGTCATATACCCATTCGATTTCCATCAGATGGCGCACTTTTACTCCATGCGTTGTCACTATCCTTCCGCGTGGTCCGTCTGGTGTGACCCGGCTTGACGTGCTACATGAGGATGGCTTCGACGGCTGGCTGGTTCAGGTACATGTTTCTTCCAGGATGTGGTGGGGTGGTCTGCATCTTAAATTCTTTGACGTCGAGGGTGAGATTGGCCCCTGAGCTGGTTCGTTGAGCTTCTTTCATGAATAGTTTTGCTAGTGGATTCCATTTCAGTGTGTTGGTGGGGGAAGATGTAGCCGGAAGCACCATGTTGGCTGTGCAACAGAGCTTCCGCTGGAGGGTAGGCGTTTTGGCGAGGTCACGCCAAAGGGTATTAACTCGTTGGGAAAAGAGGTCTTTTGTGGGAGATGAGATGGGATTTCGAGGAGGATCTCCCAGATAGCGAGGAGTGGGGAGGGCGAAAACATGTCTGTAATCGCTTGGGGGGTGATGTGTTTTTGAACGATTGATTGACTAAGCTCTGTTGCTCTAAAGGGTGTTGGAAAGTGTGAGTCTATTTTGATATAGATGATGTTGAGAAACAACTGCGTATTTATTGCTGAGAGGGAGGGCGTAGTAGGTTGTTGAGCTGCGAAAATTCTAGCTAATGAAGACAAGGTTTAGTAGTGTATAGAAGATGGTATGCCAAAGGTAGTGCAACGTTTCGTGTCAAAATGATGAGTGTTGTTTGGCACGGCAATTAGGCCGCATCTTCCTCAAGAACGGAAGGAGTATTTATCAGCAAAGCCACTATAAATTGATATGCATGTCCCTCCAATATCCAATCCCAGATCTCAAATATGTCAAGAGAGCGATTTCATCGAATAGTAAGTCCATTCACAATGCCAAAACGACAAACTTCGTCTCCAAGCTGAACAAAGCGACTGTATCAAGAAATTGAAACAAGTCAGTCGGTCCCTAGGATCCCAAATACCATAAAATCGACTCCAGACACAGTCAACCCCATTCATGATATTGTTTCATATTCCTCACAGAGATGAGTCATTCGCAGCAGACGCATCGGCAATTATCTACGGAGCTATTACTGTCACAGACAGCAAATCTCATAATACAAAATCTATTTTATCAATCTGAGCATCTAAGAGGACAAAATTCACGGTGCGGAGTCAGAATCTTAGGCGGCGTTCGTTTGGAGGGTTTTTGATCTTTGTCATTTTATTGGTATCAGGTTTTTTTGTAAAGAATGGAGGGCGGTATTGATTCATGTGCTGGGGATATCCTTTAGGCTGTCACCCTTGAAAAAATGCCTTTCATGCGGTCTTCATCGCTGAAGATGGCATTGGTCTGGCACAGTGTGTTATTCATTCTTTGAATTGCTTCTATCTATGCTACAAAGCCGTCACCTCAGCAATCCAGCCACACCTTCCGTCGCCCTGAAGCTAAAATCCCTGCTCTGCAAGAAGCCAAGTGCGACGCTTATAAGGCTCATGATGTCGTAAAAGAAGAGCGAGTGTCGAAGCATATGCAAGTAACTTTTGCCATACTAGAGCCCCACCATCCAAGCCGCCCAAAGGCTGTGTGGGGTGGTGAATGTCCTCAAGGTCCGGTAGACGAATCTGCCGACCAAATTAAAAAAGCTGTATCTCGTAACACGAAAAGGTAGTTCGTGCCGTATGATGTAGCAGATGCAAAGAATTGAATGATCGATCGAAGAGGAGTCAAATATTGGCGCCCTCGATGCAAGCGTCAGAGCTAGGGGGAATAATGGTTGAGGGCGGCGAGGGACAGCACGCTTTACCGCCTTAAGTAATTCACCTGCACATATACTACGCGGGCATGGAGAATCTCACAATCGCACGGTGCTGACAAGAATATGTATTGGTTCCTATTCATACCAGGAGCCGTGCCTCAGAGGATTAAAATCCCTTGAGGACTTTATCTATTTATTCTAGTATCGTCTGTACACACCAAGGAATTCAACCTGTAGCCATCGCCTCCAGCCTCACCACTATTTCTAAGCTCGAGTAAACTCTGTGGATTCGCCAGAACCTTAGATGATCTTTCCTTCCTTTGCAATGTCACAGCCGTAGGCCTAGACACGACTAGTTGGGGCAGGTGCTTTTCAGTCGTCCGTTATGATTATTTCGGATCCGAGCTTGGGAGATTCCCGCAGCGAAGAACACTCTCACGCAACGTGCCACAGTCGAAGTTCTCAAAATGGGCCATATTGTTTGCAAGGAAATTTTTTATGATTGATCGTGCCATCGCCTGAGGGTGTTCTTCCTGCAAAGGATGTACGGACAGCTCCACCGGTGTATCCAGCGGTTTCCCCTCTACGTGAGAGGACGCAGCGAGCCTTCAACACAGGCTTGGTCTTGGCCATGAATCATTCGACTGATTCTTCGTCCGCGGTTCTTGACTTCTTCCTCCTCTTCAATTCAGTCCAATTTCTTTGTCGGTTCGCTCCTGATCTCCCTTGCATCCAACCCTAACCCATTCTTGTCAATTTAACTTCACGAATGACTTGTCCTTCCGCAACTCCTTGGACTGGACCCTAAACATCGCTTAAAGACTGGTGCTAGATCATGTGCAGCACAGACACGAAGGTCGCCACTTTCCACTCGCTTCTTCTTCCGACGGTTCACTTTCTCGTCTAGAGTCGTTTGGACCAAACTTTCCAGCGTTTGCCCGCCGTCACTGACGACAACCAATTTTAGAAGTTGAACCTCTCCTGGCTCGAAGTAAGGTGCCCCAATGTAGGCAGGATCCACGACGAGCTCTAAGCGATCCCGAGAACCTTCCCTCTCTTTGAAATGACGAAGAACGAAAAGGAAGACGCGGACTTTGTACCACAAATGTGCATTTTCCTAAAGGTCTTGGCTCTGACGAGTCGTTTTCGTTTTGAATGATGCCATGTTGAGTCAGGAGGTTGAATATCGCTAGCGTACTAGGTGTTCGATGAGCCGGTTGTGAATTGGACCACGAAACGATTTCGACGAGGGTTCAGCTTCGAATGCTCTAGCGACAGATGCGGCGAGCAATTACTTGGAGATTAAGATGAGGGTTTGTGCTCAGTCTCCAATACCTTCTAATATCCGCCAAGGTTGCAGTGACTCATGCGCCTGTAAAGTTCAGCTTGTGCAAAAGTCTATAGAAAGGTGAACTTACCTAAGCGTTGTACTGCTACGCGAAATATGGCTTCCTGCAAGCAGACAGTAGCTAGAGATCGCAATAGAGTGAGCACTGTTATGGCTCAGTATCGAGTCGACTTTGAAGTTCCAAATGATGAAAGGGGGGTATATCCCGGCGTCTGCCCCTTGCTGGAAGGAACAGAGTGGACTCAGGTGACGAAACGGTGTCTTTCAGGCCCGAATTTGCAGAGTAAGATCGTAGTAGTATTCAAGCTCCAGTTGTTCTGGCCTTCACCCCGAGTAGTGTCCCAGGTCGCTTCTGGCCGCATGGAACATCAACCAGCTTCGCCCTCCTCTTCTCATGCTGCCTTGTGCCACGCTTGAAGGTCTTCCTGTGTCTCCATCAGATCCTGATCTCCCTTCAATAGCTCTTTCTCCGTCGGCTCCAGCTGGGGCTATTGCGAGCTCAGCGATGGAGGGAATCTGATCGTAGGGAGGGTTTGCAGGGCATCTTGGCGAGCGGTAGCCCAAGCCATCTCCTGCACTAGATGATCGCGGTAGTGGCGAGGGAGGCATCGAAGCGCGGGAGGATAGAGATGAAACGGAGGCGGAGGAGGGTCGATATGATCGGTACGTATACTGCTGTTGGCCCACTTGCTCTATTTCTTGCACCAGCAGACCATCGGCAACATCGTAATGGAAGCGGTGACTTTCAAAGAGAGTGGAATGTGGTTCACTGATTTCCGAGAGTATTGGAGGGGCAGCCGAAGTTGGTCGGGCATTCGAAGTATCAGTTGTATTCAAGGAACTTTTGCTGGGTCCATCCTGCTTGTTGGGAGTGTTTACTGTCATCTCGTTGGTCTGTGGCGAATGGTCAGTTGCGTCGGAATCTAGATATTTCGTTCCTAGATGGAAGGCTTGTTCTGTAGCTGCCAAAAAATCCTTTGTTGAATAGTCGGATGGTGTCATTGGATAGGGGAGTCGGCCATGTGAGGCTTCCTCGTTCATTTGACGCTGCTCCAGCACGGTTGAAGTTGTACGAGGGGGTAGATCAGCTCTCGCTCGGTCTATGCGTACCGGTCCTGGCCTTGAGTCATCATGTAATCGGACGCCAGCGAATAGTCCCATAGGACTTGTAGTCCTAGAGACGGTCGAGACCGAGCTTGTTGAAATCGGCCTTTCAACGACGTTCTCCCTTGGACTCGAGAGCGGGCTGAGAAGGTTGGTGATCGATGCTGCTGCGGAATCTGAACTTTGCAAGGAATCTCTATCATCAATGTTTTCCGTTGGACTTGCGAGGCCACTTATCGGCCTGGCGAGGGTGGTATCTGTTGAGATGGAACCTGTGGAAATTGACCATTCTACCCCCTCTCTCAGACTCATAAAACGTTTCCTCCTTCTTCGAGGATTCATCCAATTCAATAGTTGTTCCATCTCCGGGTCATATGGTGGCGGTGGCTCTTCCTTTTTTTCCTTGGGTATTGGTGCAATAACTACCACGTCTTTGGAATAGAGACAACTGATGACAGCTGTCAGGGATTGGTGGCACATGCTTAGTCTTGAATGCTTGTCTCTGACTTTTGGGTTGTCTCTGAACACCCACATGACCTTGTGGCCTAAGTTGATGTTACTCTTCGTCAGTTCATCGACGCGAGCAGGCTCAATGAGCTGTGCGACAGCACCCAGAGCCCTGTCTGTATCGTTGATAACAGCATCTATCCATGTGCGCTCGCCATGGTTGATCAAGGTATCCTTGACACGTCGCAGGCGGCGAGCCTCGTTGAGATTGGTGTCAACGTGCTTGGTGGTAGAGAGTAGGTCCGCGGTTTGTTCCCCTACTGCTTTCAGTTGATAGGTCACTTCAAGTATCCTGAAGGGGCCGTTGACTGCAGCAGCGAACGACGAGATCGGATCCATTGCGACGGTATTTCTGTACCATAGTACTAAGTGATGACCAACGACCTTACGAGTATTGAAGCTCGACGTACGGTGATCGGACAGTAAGACACTCCACTTCGTGTTTCATAGAATTCATATTTGACAGTATAGGACATGAACATGAATCGACGTAGATAGCAAGCTATCCTGCTCCACTAGAGTCTGGCTCTTTGAGCTTTGGTGCGGGGTTCCTGTTCAATTTTGGCAGACTATCGAGGGAATACGAATGGAGACTGGATGTCGCTTGAGAGGTCTATGCGAGGTCATATCGACATTGCAGTGGGGGTTGAAATGGTTGCAACATGGCAGTCTAGCTTGGGTGGCACAGCAGTGAACGTGTTCATAAGGCTGTATTTCTAGCAGACTTTTGGGGAGCACGGGAAGATTTCCTTAGGAAGAAGGTGGCATCGCGGGCAGAACGAGGTCTCAGAGTGGGGCAGTGTAACAAAACTTACCCTCTAAGGTACTTCTCGCGACTATCATCCAAACCTCATGGAGCCTTCTCACAAAGCTGGAGTTGTATGCTAGTAGCCGAAATATGCCCGATTCATACCGCTATGGTGACTTTAGACGGCTTCCAGCATGGATCGGAATTTCAATTCATGACAAATCCATACTACCCTTGATTGGAAAGTCTTATCGCTCAATCTACAATGACTCAATGAGGCTGAGGACCCTAGCGAGCGTGATCTAATTGGCTAGGGGCGGCTCGCGGAAACGGGTAATGCGATACACCCATGCGCGGCGTAGGATGATCGTCTGATACCATGCTATATGCAGTAGAGATCGCCGAGTTTTGATGCTACACCCTGTGACAGCTGTGGAATTGCTGAGTATGCAGTAGCTCTATGCGAGAAAGAGGGGTAAATATTGGGCTGATACCCAATGATGACATGACCTGAGCATAAGCGCTGAAGGCGAGTCGTTTGAAATTTGGGTAGGCACGTTCATTGGTGTGCAAGCCCCTGACGAGATTGCAGGACTCGTACAAGGTGATGGGAATATCTAGCTGCATGAGCCTCTGCAATCGCTTCCGAGGAGGGCCGTGCGTATCGCCGATTATGAAGCCGTCGCAAGGCTATGGATTGAGTACATGAACATGAGAAAGGAAGATTGATATGAAGAGGCCGGCGAAAATGCTATGTCCTCTGCACCACACTCTTGAGCATGACTTGAGGCTCCAGTAATGTATTGCCCTTTTCGTCACTCAACTTGAATAGAGCTGGCGCTATCGCGATCCTGTTTGTGCCCACTTCGCTCTGCTTCGACCATTGGAATTGGAGATCGGATGGTTGCTCAAATATAAATAGCCCCAGATCCGCAGCATCTTTGAGGATTGCAGAGAGACTTCGTCCCCGGTCATCGTCGCTGTATTTCAGGCTTTTCCACGGCGCAAATGCTCGAGAGAATACCTTGACGATTTCATTGATCCGTTGGTCGCGTTCAGCGATATATATGGGATCTTGAGAAGGCCTCGGACGAAGGTAAGCAGTCAGTACACGCCATCGAGACATGCATGGGCTAAACCCTGGGATAGAGTCAGCTGCCAATAATCGCACCGATCCTATGATCTTACCAGGTCTTGCGGATCCATTGGTATTCGCCGCCTTCACGGTACTGGGGAGGAGTATAAATTCGTCAGGAAGGAGAGTAGATTCAGGGTTGGCGATGAGGGATATAGAATCAGTGATGAAGTGAGCAAGGGCGTGCTTTATGAGGGGCACCGCATTTCTGGTTTGTGATAAGAGCGTCCCAAGCGAATCTGATAGATAGAGTGAATTGAATGTTGCGAAATCTGCGTCTGTAGGTCCCATGCTGGAGCGGGCAATACCTTGGTAGAAATTTTCGACGTGGAGTTCAATCTGGTCCAGCGTAGTCTTAGCAATGTTCTGGACAGTCTTGTCATCAGCCGATTGCGGCAAAAAGGTCTCAGACGAGCCAGAAGTATTGTATGTCTCCGTCACAACGGGGCCCTTTGGCTCTGGAGACCGGCTCTGCTGGTCGATAGAGCCCGCTGCAAATGCACCAGCCGACTTCGAGTTTTGATGGCGTGTCTTGCCTCGAGATTTTGGTTTGTGACGCATCAAAAAGAAGGTTGCTAGGAAAGTGACAAAAGCCAGCCCAACTGCGACCCCAACGACTATTCCTGCTACCGTTCCGTTAGGGAGCCGACCGTTGGAGGACGGAATATTGGGGTGTGAAGTCGAATTTGTGGCAGATCCCGTCGTGGTAGTAACGCCCAAGTTCGAGCTTGTAGAAGTTACCTCGGAACGCGAGGTGGATACAGTCGGAGAAATAGACGTAGAGCGCTGAGATGTTGTAGTAGTGGTGATGGAAGAGGCAGAATTATCACTCGCCGCTGATGGAGTTGTTGGCGCCGACACTGATGCCGCAACAGTGGTGGGTAGTGGTAGTGATGCGGCGATAGTGGGATTACCAGCAGCAACAAGCGCTGTGTCGACCATGCTAGAAACAGTACCAGCTGAGTTGGTGTAGAAGATCATGCCCCCAGGGCCGGTGGATGCAAGTTCATAGCCAGCTGGGAGCAAGATAATAGACGTGCTATAAGGTGCACTATTGCTGCCATGATAAACGGCGTAAGCGGTACCTGGAGTGGCCATGGGAGCAAGAGACAAGCAGCACTAACTTCAGCTTTCACAGTGTGGAAACCGACAGCTAGCCCGTTGAAAGTTGACGATGTTTTCCAAGGCTCTGAATTGACAAAATTTAGAGGACAGCAGCCCCTGGGGGTGATGGTCATTATTTCTATACCGAGACAGTCCCACCCTGGTGCCCCTTTGCCAGCACCTGCATAGATGCAGACGCGGGAGGGGGCTTGGAATTAGCGCAATCCTGAAGGGGTAAAGATCACCCACAGACCATGCTAGACGGTAATAGTCCATCTAGCTCCAGATATGGTGGGGGCAGAGTCAAAATACAGCTTGGAGACTGATTATTCTAGTGTAACAAGGCTATAACGGCGCGATACAGCCTTCTCAAAAAGAGCCTTCTTCAAAGCCAGATGCCGCCAAAAGGGGCCGGATCAAATTCCGGGGAAAAAGTGCTGGCGTCAAAGACGCAATTGCACAACTTCATCCAGTCTGAGATGTCTACAAAGGGTTGTACACTTGTTTTCAGCACCCGCGTATAGGACCCGTAAAGTTACCCTCTACCACCCCGTTTTGCACCTGTTTGTCAAGCTCTGGATCATTTCCTTTCTGCTCTTCCACTTGGACTGAGCCTTCCGCCTTTGACTCCTTTATGTCGTGGCTAAGTTCTGCCGCCGGACGTCTGGATCGTCGCGCGAGTTGCTTACGCCTAAGAAAGCGGTATAAGAAGAACAACCCGATCGTATAGGCAATGACTGCCAGGGGTATGCCTACTCCAAGGCCTATCTTTGCTGCAGACGTGAGACCCGAATGAGTCAGCGGTGGGCCCATAGTCATGGTTGGTGCAGGCGCAGGCGAGCTGGTGGTGGACGATGAAGGTGTTGACGTGGTCCTCACGAGGCTAGTGATAGACGGAGACGTAGCAGGTATAGAGAAACTTGTCGCGCCAAGTCTATTCGTGAAGGCTATGATACCCGCACCGTCTGTGCTTGCGACTGCATAGTTGAAGGCTCCAAAGGTATCGGTGGAGACGCTTGTTTGCCCATCGGCTATCACGTAATATACAACGCCGACGGTGGGAATGATAGTAGTATAAGCAACAATGGTAGAAGGCGCAAACGCTGCAGTGACAAGGGGAAACACATCAGACATGATCGATCCGAGGGTTTGATTTGGGCCTCGTAGAACGAAGATACAGGTCAAGCTTTTATCGAAGAGAGCAACTTCATTTTGTATATCTCCGTAGAGTAAGACGAGTGGATGGAACAATAATGCAGGGTACCCTTTGCTGCAGCCGTCAGGTACTGGAAGAGGAAGGTTATGACTGGCCAACATGTCATAGATCCAGACCGTGTATCGGTCGTTTCTATCCTCGAGCGGCGCTAGTTTTTTAGTAGCTGCATGGCCCCAGGTTAGGGTTCTCCCGAAATTAGTACGTGTCGCCTATAGTAATAGCCGGAGATACGTTACTATAGAGCATACGCGTCGCCATAGAGTTTACGCGTCGCCATAGGGCAAATCCGCTATAGGGTAAAAGTTTAGTTAAAAGCTAAAAATAAAGTAAAATAAAGACTCTAGAATATTATTTTCGTTATTTTTTATATATAATTATCGCTTAATCCTAGGTTTAATATTATAATTATTTACTTTATTATCGGTTTACTTTATTATTAATTTAATTTTATCTCTTTATAATTCCCTCTCTTTACTTTTTTATTAAATTATATTATCGTCGTCTTTAATATCCCGGTATTTATCGCCGTCGGTATCCTTATACGGGGGTAGTTAGTCGGGATAACTTTTAATTAATAAAAATTATATATAATTCTTTCCTTTCGTCTACTCCCGTTTAATTAAGAGATCGTTATAAATATTTTACTTTTATATATAATCCTCCTCTTTAATAACTTTTAGTAAGGATAGTAAAGACGATAAAAATAATAAAGACGCGATTTATATTAATTAAGTCGCGATTTCCGCCGCTAGCTCCGATATTATTACGATAACGACTTCGCTTTTAATAGAGGCGGTAATATAAATAAAGTTACGAATTTATAAAATTATTATAATATTTCTAATTTAAGGGGTAAAGGATTAGAGTTTTTCTTTTAATTTATAAAATTTAATTTTAAGATTTTCTAAAACCTCGTGTATTTTAAAACGGTACTTTATTATAGTATTTTCATTTTTATCGTCGTCGTTATAAACCTTTAAAATAGAGACTTTATAAATTATTTTATAAACTATAAATCCGCTTTTTTTAAATATCGTCGTTTATTTTATCTATTATCCTAAAGAGATAATATTAAATAAAATATACTATTATTAAATATAACGATATAGTAACTAGTATTAACGATAATATAAATACGTATATATTAACTCGTCCTCGTCGAGTTTACCCTAAATATTATTATTTTATTAAATAATAATTTTGGCTCGCCGAAGTTATTCGACGAGTAATTTTTAAATAGGGCCGGTGAATTACTCTAGTTAAAGATACTCCTAGTATTTAATACTTCTATATATATGTATTTTAATAAACTAGTTCTATATACGCGTTACCTATTACTAAATAATAGTAGCGACGTAATTTACGATTTTAATAAGGTTAAATTTAAATTAAATACCCTTAATATACTTTTTAAAAGAGTTATACTATAATTTAACTCCGTTCGTTAATATATATTATAAGAGAAGGCAGGAGTACTAGCGAGCGAAATATACTTATTTTTTATATATATCCTATTATTCTCTCTTAATATATCTTTACTTTTTTAATAATATAGCGCGAAGAGCCGCCCTAATCTCGTCTTCGTAGTTTATTTTAATATAATATATATATAAAACTTTATAAAGATAACCGAAGTTAATAGAGTATTTCTTAGAGTTTAAACTTCGCCGAAGAGTATATTTTAAATAAACGCGATAGAGGAAATAAGATATTTTTATCTCGCCGTCGATAAAACTCTAGAAAGTAAATTTAACGACGCGCTATTTAACTATTAAATCGTCGGTAACGAAATAATATAAATTCTAATTTTTATAAAGGCGATACTATTCTTTAATTTACTTTAAAATAATAATTATAATATTATTATCTTTATATTTATTTAGGAAATTAGTATATAGAATTTATAAATTACCCTCGTCGCGTATTATAACCGTAAATAAATACTAACCTAACTTATTTATTTTATAAATAGGATTTATAATAATAAAATAACCGCGGTATATTAGGGTCCGTAGGCGTTCTAAAAGAATTAATATCGATAATAACTAAAAAGTAAAATAAGATTTTTATCTAGATTTTATTATCGTATTTACGACGAGCGATAATATTAATAACTTTATTACTAGTTTATTACCTTTTATATAAATACTCCTACTATTATTATATTTATTTAACTCTACTCCCCCGAATTTCAATATCGGGATTTACCCTTTTCTAGCTAGTATTAATATTATAAATATATTTTAATATAATATAAACGCCGCTAGTATTAAAGAGAACCTAACGATTAACTATATACTTTATATTTATTAAATTATTCTTAATAGTATAGACTTTATAGCCCTATACTACCTCTTTTATAATAATATTTAGAACGATAGTATTAATTTTAATAAAATCTAGAAGAGCGAGAATATAATTATATTCTTTATAAACGTCGTTACCTCTAGGCTTATAAAGCGCTATTTAAATATAATATAAAAAAAGTTCTAAATTATATAAATATAGATTATAATATTTAGTTAGTTTTAATTTAATCCTATAAATACCCTATATACGGATTAATTTATTATAGAGTCTTTAACCCTTATTATTTTTTAGAGTAAAAGGCGCTAATAAGTATTAATAGTATTTTATTAAAATATACTCTTTATAGTTCTTATAACGCGAGTATTTATATTATATATTATCGATATATAATTAATATATAAGGAATTCCGCTCGGCTCTACTCGATAAATTTAATAATAAAGGAAAAGAGATATTATCGCTAGGCGGCGATATCGTTAGGTATTTAAAAAATCGTAAATAAAGAAATAAATTTTTTTTTAATATAAACGCGTTTTACTAGCCGGGCGTAATCTATAATAAAGATAATAGTAATAAAGACGATAGCGATATTCTTAAATTTATAAAAGAACTCTATAGCGATAGTAATATCGGTAGTATTAATAATAACGATATTAATATATAAGGAGGGAGGTAGAAGGGGTAGAAACTAACGATAATAATATATATAAGAAAGTAAGAATACGACGGTCGTAATATTTTATTTTTAATTAAATTTAGAAGATTATTTTATTTATTTACTCCTCGCGTCTTTAATTTCTACTACTACAGAACAGTACTAGGGAGCGGAGATAACCGGACGGGGGCTATATTAGCAATCTAGTACTAGCTACAGTAGTGCCGCTCGAGGACAGAAGGTCCCCGTGTATCACGCAGACCCCTGTACATTGAACCTCGTCAGACAGCGCTTATGCAGAGTTGCTGGGATGAGAAATGCTTAGCTGAAGTGGGGGGCTGTCTCAGTGCGACGTTGACGCTAACCCACCTTGGTGTAGGTCTACAGTGTAGATAAGGCTGCTCGACCCGGACCTTGCTGGCAGAATTAATTCAGCCCACGGAAAGTTGTTTTATGGCGCAGCAAGGCGGGGTAATGAGCTCGGATTCTGGAGAGACTGATCACAAAGATTAGTCTCCGAGAACACAGAGACTACGGGTTATCTTTTCGACGGCTTGGCTGTGAACAGTGGACAAGTACACGATGACAATCGACGGATGGATACCAGAAATCGTGGTTGGGGTCGATTTTGGGATGACATGTACGGGTATGTCAACAGGCTGATTCCCCGCTTCTTCTTTCAGAGTGGTTTTGTTCCCTGTGCAGGATCTGACAAGCAACAGGGGTCGCTTATTCCATGGGGCCTGATTGGCCGGAACCGAAGACTTTACAGCACTGGCCTGGCAAGCTGATCAACGAACTGGCCAACAAAGTCCCAACGCTGCTTCAGTACAACGAAAATACAAATACTGTCAAAGCTTGGGGCTTCCTGTGCGATCAAGAAAGCGAGGATGCCGACTATCTAGGCTATTTCAAGTTGCATCTGGATCCTGCCTATACCGATCCTCGGCCTGATGCCCCGAAGCTGCATCAAGCAAGGCAGTGGTTTCAAGACTTTCTTCGCTGTCTCCATGACCATATAGAAGAGACCTTCTCGGATTCTTTCCCACGCTGGAAGACCCAAAGGACCGAGTTTGTCTTCAGCGTTCCAACAACATGGAAAAGCCCAAGCATGATTGCCGACACGGAGAAGCTCATTCGGGGCGCTGGATTTGGAAGCGACGGCCATGACCACCGTGCGAACATTGGGCTGACAGAAGCTGAAGCTGCCGCCGTGTATGCCTCAAAACAGCAGTTCGAGGTGAGTCTGCTGTACTACTTCCTGGCGTAATTGACATTCCGCTAAATTTTGGGTGCAGAAAGACGATGTTGTTTTAATCTGTGATGCAGGAGGGGGAACCACGGTATGTGGAGTTGCCGCGAAAGTTCTGGCTTTCTGCGCCAATACTTTGTCTCATCACTGATCTTTCACTCGGATAGGATGTCAATGTACTAAAGCTAAACTCCGAGAGAGGAGAAGCTACCCAGCTGCAGCAGCTTGGATGGGTCGAAGGTAAGCCCAGGCTCCCCTATAATGAGCTCAGGCTTTCACATAATGGGCCCAACGTCTGATTGCCTTTGTTTGCATATTTCAGGGCGTTCTATTGGATCTGCATTGATAGACATGAATTTCCATAATATCGTCGTCGACAGACTAGACAAAATCAGAGCCAGCTTGAAAGGAGAGCCCGACTTTATTACAGATCGTATGGTGCATGGCCGATTTGAAAGGATCAAGTGCTCCTACGGTTCGGCAGCATCGTCTGCATTGCCGACAATACCAATCGAAGTGCCCGGCCTTGAACCTGGGTATAGCTTTCCCGACGTCCATATTGAGGACTCGAAGATGATCATCACAAGGGAGGAGCTCAAGGGCCTGTTCGACATCCAAGTTGACAAGATGCTAAGTGTCATTGACGAGCAATTCGACAGGATGGACCAAAATCATCCCAGAACACAAATAGTTGAGTGGCACCTATCCCTTTTGCCGGGTTATCCCCTTACTGACCCTACTCCAAGTCCTACTTGGTGCTTTCCGGTGGTCTTGGAAGTTCTCCATACGTCAGACAACGCCTAAGATCGCATTACGAGACGGGTCCAGGCTCACAAAAGCCCAATGCGCAGGATACCAAGATCGTCATTGTTGCCGAGCCGTGAGTGCCCTCTTGTCTCCGCCGGTATGATCTTTCATTGACAATGTTTGCAGTCAACTTGCAGTCGTACAAGGACTGGTAATGGAGCGTGTTCAAACACTAAGTCGCGGAGCTGCAGTCTTCAAGGAGCGTTGCTGCAGGGTCAGCTATGGGGTTCTGTGCCTCGACGAGTACAACCCAAGCAACCCTGCACACATAGGCCAAAAAGTTACCCTTGATCCTCGTGATGGTAAGAAATGGGTGGAGAATCAAATCGATTGGTTTGTGAAGCAGGTAAGGATTCGCACTGGGACCGGTCGTACACAGCTCGCTAATTTTTGTCATCGTCAAGGGGGAGAATGTCTCGACCGACGGCGTTCTGAAACCATACGTAATGAAGATAAAGCCCGGGAAAGAAGGACAACTATGGCAGACTCACGTTGTGATGTCGACCGTGGTGAGTACCATTTTGGAACTTTTAGACTGGCTGAATGACTCTAAGATTTCTAGCCTCGCGAACAACTCCCAGCAAGCCTAAGCCAAGATGGAGTGAACCGTTTGTGCGATGTCGAGTCGATCCTCCAAGACAAAGGCGTGGAAATGAAGCTGAAGAACCGACACTGGTTCCAACGTGGGGAAAAGTATCTGCGGGCGAAGTTCAACATCAAAGTCATCCTTGGAGCGGCAGATCTCAATTTCAGCTACAGACCAAGGATAGGACTGTTCTCAGCAACGATCATGATGCCATCGATGTCAAGTGGGAGGCCCCGAAGCAAGATTCAGCAGACAAGGGTGATGGACTGGCAGCCATGTACAGGGAAAGGATATAGATCAGCAAAAGCGTTTGCGTGTATAGGTGTGGTTTATGTGTGTGACTTACTCACTAGGTCAACCGGGTTGTGACCAATTGGACTTTGAAGTGCCGTAACGTAGGCTGAGAAGTATGGTGTTCTTCTATGCCCAGGTCCAATATCAAGATAGTTTTATCTAATTAGCTTCTTCGGTGGTACTGCTTATCTCATGCTTTGGTAAACGACGCTGCGTCTCTACGCTCGCCCTCCTCCATGGCACTCACTACGATCTCTGACTGGTCAAGCTGTATGTCCAAGGGGGCCACACGGAAGAGGGCATAGTAGACGGCACTATCAAACATATGAGCATGTTCTCCTGCATGACTATAGTTGGGAGTGACTTACGCCGAGAACACGAGCCTTTCGAGCCATCCGAGGGATGCAAAATCTGTGTAACTTCGAGAGAGCCGTTTGATTCCATGGTTGATCTGATATGCAAGGCTTGGTAGCTGTGGGATCACGCCGACAAGGAATGATACCACGGCTCGCACGTTGATGCCTGATCGATACCAATAAAGGCCCCACGGCTTGCAGAGCTGGCGGATATTGTATGCCACGGATTTCTTGATTAGGAAGTAGTCGCAAACGAGGATTATTGCAGTGAATCAAACTCGAGTCTTGCGACTGCCAAAGACAAAGGAGCTTACTGCCACATATAGGTCCAAGAAAATTGGTTTACCCATTCAGACAACCCAGAAACTAGTCGCACTAGCCTCAATCTTCCAGGGGCATATCGCAAAGCCTATTACTGCGCACAAGACTTGGCCGCGGCTGGTCCTGTCAGGAGGACAGAAATATCGCCCTGCCGAAGGCTCATATATCTTGGCACAAGAGCAGTGATATCGTTGCCGAAGGGAATGGAGTTGCCAGCAACATCTGATTATATCTTAGGATCAAAATGGGTTAGGAGCACTCCTGACGTACTTGTCGCGATGTTTGCAAAGGCGAACCTCTGACTAGTCAGCGGTTGAACAGAAGCACCAAAGACTTCGGAACATACAGAAGACCAACGAAGGACTTTGCTGCGCGGTTATCCCGAAGCTGCACAATTTGGAGCGGGTTCCAGATAATTTGACAGTAGATGACTTCTGAGGAACCGGCCAGAACAACTACCGCCAGAGTCAACACAATCCGAGATGACTGGCCAAAAACTACTTACTTTCAAGAAGACAAGCTATCGAGCCAGCCATCAGTACGGGCTCATGAATTCAATCCTGACAGCCTGGGGCATACTAAGAGTCATGCAACAGGAAGACTGATGAACAGTCCCACAGACGACGTGCGGGGGTCACGAGCATAACGGTTGATATCTGGCATGTTGACAGTATATGCTACGGATCTGGATTAGAGATAAGTGTAAAGCGTATATGACTCTGGACTGACTTGAGCTTGCAGATATAGCCGTCGTGATTGCATTGCAGAATGCATATATGACTGACATTCTATTCTCGATCTTGTTCGGTATCTTGATAAGAAGTCCGAATCCTTGTGAAGCCGTCACCGCCCAGGTGAACAAGCTCACACCAAGGAAGGGCATTATGCATATCTTGACCAGGAACATTCAGCGCAAGTTTGGCAACTTGATAAAAAGGAATGGGATTGAGGCCAGCCAGTAGAGTGAGAAGCTGAGCAGGCCTTGGGCATTGATATCAGCACTAACAGGGAGCGCGTGCTTCAATCATGGCTTGGATCCCAAGACTGCCAAGTTAGGCTAATATGCCGTACCAAATGGGGCAGACCACTGCTCGAATAACGATTGGCAGGTAGGAACCTCGGAGCCCAAAGGACCTGCAAATGTGGCCCAGTCGTGTACACGGACGTCTAGGTGGTTTTTGCTCACGCTTTCGAGATCACCGGGTAATTGATTGAATGCTAAGATTTGTTTGCTGTCAGTGCATGTCACTGAGGGTAAAGTGGCGCGAAGCAATTTTGGGTCTCTGAAGCAAGTTTAGCACACGGTGAAAGGTTACCTTGAAGCCAATATATCCAACACTCGCGCACGCTGCTGCAACAATTTCGTTGCCAACAAAAAATGCACCCAACGCCAAACTAGGATTCAGCCCAAAAGCAACACATGCTGAGGCGGTCTGGATTTGAGACACTCAGAAACCTTCAACGACCCAGAAGCCTGTTACATGATACCACTCCCACTTCTTATCGGACACTGGGACCGGGTCTAGATCCCTGCTGCTCCATTGAGAGGGATGACTTCCCGCTGTAGACGAGCTCTCTGCAGGAGAGAAGTGTGACCGGTGATTAAGGAAGGTCTTATAGACCATCGCCTTCGATGGAGGGAGCTCAGAATTTGGCAGAACGAGCAGCAAGCTTCAAGATATTTGAACCGAACTACCCCCACATGAAGATTTTCCAAGCTACAAATTGCGCAAAATCGAAGGTTAGCTGCACAATGATCGGATATCCATACTATTCTGGGAAGGCGGGTTGCACGGCTCCTGTGTACGACGAGCCAACCCACACTGCGCATATATGAGTGAAGATCCTGTATTCATTGTCGTCACTATGCAGAAAGACTTGAAACTTCTGCATCTTTGCTCCTCACCACCGAGTATCTCCACCATGATGACGATGGAAGTCATAAGCAAATAATCGGTACTGAGAGGTACAGTACGTGGTATCTGTTGATGCTGAGAAGAAGAGGACTTTCTTGACTATAAGTGGGCAACCATTCGCTTGCTGGCTTCGTGCACAGTTTGTGACTCCACAGGCTGCCTTATCAGCGTAGTTGTAGCCTCAGCTAGATTGCTCCAGTGCTCAAACTTTTCAGCATATCTGTGGGTGGCAAAACACGTCGCTACGAAAACACGCCATACCTGGACCCCGAGGTGGTGCTAGTAAGGATATGTCGCGATAACAATGTCGGTACGATGACATGTTTGCAACAAGCCATACTCAATCTCATATCCTGGACATGCTCCAAAGTATGTACTCCATGTTGCTCTGCCTTACAATGATCTCACGGCGTCGCCGGTCATTTAGCGTAAGAAGCATTGGAGTAGACTGTTGCGTTGTTGGCCTGATGCTCAACCCATTCTTTTCTTTCTGGTCTCAGTTACCAGCCTTGGAGATCGAAGGCCGCTCAGACCTCCCTGTGAGGGGACTGTAGTGGAGACGACTCTCCACACGGACGAGAATAAGACTAGGCCCTTGGTCCAGCCATCGTCGGTGATTATGTGTGGTCGAGAAGCTCGAGGATTGAGGCTATGTCAAGACTATCCACGTTACGTGGTATCTTTCAATCGGCTGAAGATGCATCTTCGTACGTCATTTTTCACCACGATCTGAGTCCCGAAAGTGTCTTGAGACCTCAGGTGTTACAGGTTAGAGGACGATGCTGCAAATCTCTCGAATTTCCGATATCGATCATAGGATGGATGGACTCTGAGGAAATTTGCGTGAATGAGCCCATTTTAGCTATGCTGGCTGAGTACGCTGTTTGATTTGACCAGGGAAGTGTGGACCACCATTTTAAGGTTCTTTCTATCTGAGTGATACAAAGCAGACTGCCCTCTCTCCTTCCGCAGCGTCGAAGATGTATCCGTCCCAAGCCTCAAGATCATGTCCTCGAAGATTTCATGTTGTTGCATTTTCTCCACCAATTTTCAATACAGAGTACTGGATAAGTCCCCATTCAAGGCAGGTGCCTCAAATCTTAGGTGATCTATTGTTGGCAAAATAGCAACGAAGAAATCCTGCGGGGCAATTCCGTTGTTCATGTTACGGTAGGGAAGAAAAGCATGGGATACTACCGTGTTTCCTTTGACATTGGTCTAAGAGTAATATTTCGCGGCTAGTACGAGTCTGCATGGAGAATAAAAAAATAATGGGGGATCGAGTAGCACCGAAGGTCGAACGTAAAGTACCAATCTCAAAGACGTGCCACCAGTCATCAGGATTTGCCTGTCCAATAGGTCCCGACTCGCCGCCCAGCTTTACGTTCAGGATCAGCACATCACAAGCCCCAATCGCTTCCACTATCTTTCTTATGGCAGCTTGGTCCGCTACGTCGGCTGTATATGTACTTATGTGTGCGGATGGAAACTCTGCCGCCACGGTGGCCTTTGATTGGAATATGGTAGAACTGGTACGGCCAATTAGAGCAACATGGGCGGCTCCAGCAATCGCAAAGGCTCTGACTGTTTTATCGCCAATACCACGACCTGAGCCAGTAATGACTATAATTTTGGTAGCCATATAGAGAGAGAGCGGGCTTGGGGAGATGGCATCGTAGCTAGCATTGTGCCATTCGGCGGTCAGCGAGGGGAAGACTGCAGGTGGCTTCATTTTGTGAGTGGCGAGGCTGTAAGTTACTGCGCTTTGTTGATGTACATAAGCTGCATGCCATGAGTGCGCCTATACATTGTCAAGAGAGCAGCGCGGCAGAGATTGTAGTCGGGCCCTGCCAAAGGCCAAGGACTTCAACCCCGCAAGCTACATGTATGTATATGGATTTACGCAAGTGCAATGACGACACGTGCTCAGCAAGATCCAGTGTACAGAGATGGATTGGGCCTCGGTCGCTGTTGATCGCGATGGCACCGAGTGTACGCTCCGCGCGAATGCGAAAGGTCTTTTCTCATGGGTTCTTCGCAACGCTCGCAGCATTTAGGATTCATAGCTTGTTACAGAATTTCCTATAGGAGATGATCAACACTTATGATTACGAAATGGTCCTGAGGGTGAAGCCGCAAAGTAATTTGATATTTTGATGGACAGGCCGATAGTATGACAAAAACGACGTGGTGGTTGACATTATTCATGGGTCGTCTACTCGTCTAAATAGCCCTTCACTCCTCGCGTCTCCGGAAAGATTTTGCGGTCGGGATCACAGGCACGCTCAAGACGTTCCCCCTTATATCAATAGTGGAAAGTCTGAAGTGGTACAATTCTCACACCATCGAAACCCTATCGTCCGTTTCATGTGGTTGGTCCAACGACCCCAATTCGATATCGACAGTCTTTCGTATTCCATGTCTCTCGACTTGCACGTTTTGTTCACTTGATTGGTTTCTCTCCTTCCCAAATCGCTCATATGGACTCTTCAGCCTAGCCATATCCTCTTCATGCAAGCCAGTATCCCTTGCGTGGCGGGAGCTTCGACTCCTGCGTCTATTGGCTAGTATCCCTTTCGGATTTCGTCTAGACGAGAACATCGAAGAAATCTTGAGACTGGCGGAATGGTCGGATACGAGCTTCACGAAACGAGGCATCATAGGGAAGCAAGTGCAAAGAATAATTGTTGCTATCTCTGCAAGACTAATGTGGTTGAAGAGATTAGTATAATTAGGGTGAGAATGGGGGCAAGACACGTACGCCCATAATGCTGTCTGAGCAATGGTGTAAAAGATGTCATCGCTGGAGACAATGTGTGTGGTGAAAACAAGCCGGCAGATGCTCGAAACGAAGGCGCTGTTTCAAATCATATGTCAGTCTCCAAACAGAGCCGATCCTTGCAAGACAGAGGATGTAAAGAAAAATGGGTCCAAATACAGTAGCCCCGTTGCAAAAATGGCGCTGACACCAAGTTTGCGTTTCGGTGCCATTTGCAAGTGCCACGTTGCCCAAAGCGGAAGAAGTATGTTAAGTAAATCTGACAACACGTTGACGGCACTAGATACGAACAGCACCATGTTCCTGTCGATACAATGGTTGCCATAGACATAAGTTGGATTCCAGACTTCACTGATTGGGTGACATTCAAAGATCAGCGTCAAAAGAATGGAAATGTAGAAGGCCAGATTGCTCCAAATCAGAGTATGACAGGCCCAGTAGACCAGACCGGACTTCATGGGTGTGAAGATACGTATCAACTGGAAGAGCAATGATGCTTTGGCCAGCCAAATCCCAGGAATGTAGAGTATCTCAAGAGACCAACCAAACTACATGAGATCAGGATTTGGTCAGCGATAAGGCAAAACACCCGGAAAATGGTATTGTGGACGTACTTTTGCCAACTTCGGCCAGTCGGTCGCTTGGATGTCCCAAATATGACGACCCAGTCCACCCAATCCAGCTGCCAGCAGGACAAAACTGTAGGCTATACCAGTTGCCTTTTTAATGTCAGCTAGAGGCTTTCTGAGAGTCATACAAGTCTTCCTTGGTTACGCATGCTGCGATCAGAAAATCTATGATGGTCAGATGTTAGTAGCTGATCAGCTACCACGACGACTGAGTTATTGGACTCACAGTCTTCGATGTTATATTTCGACATCAACCGTTTCGTTATTAGCCGGGCAGCTGTGAATATGGTGGTCAAAATGCTGCAGAGTAAGACTGTTACCAGCGTGGTTGGATACAGAGGATTGGGCGAGCGGATTCTTGGCGCTTGTACAAATGTTTCCATGGCCAGAGTTCGACCTGGGGGTATTCAACAAATGCTGCGATAATTAAGACTTTAGAAAAGCCTGAGGATTGAAAATAGAAAAGAAAAATCAAGTCATTCCGAACTGCTGGGACAGTGGGGTATGAACGCTAATATAGAAAGGAAACACATCCGCAAGAGCCTTCTCTCCCTGTATTTCACCGAGCGACGATTTGTGCATGGCAGTGCATTAAAAATCGGAGATATCCACAGGGTGAAAAGGCTGCCGCAGGAAGAATCGATATCGCGTCAAGTTCGGCATCCAATGGTGATGATGGAACGATTGGATCAGGTAAGCTGCATCAGCGCTGAGAAGAGTTCGTGAACATCCAGGGTTACAGGTATTGCGCATGTTGTGGACAGACTGCGCCCGAAGTTTCAGAGCCGTCCAGGAATTGCCGATTGTACGTAGAGCTGAACATCTGCCTGTCAGTAGCTGAAAAGCTGAGTTTAATGCATAAATATGGAGCACACAGCCGGATTTGAAGCTAAGAGTGTCGATCAACTCCCTGTGACCACGAATGGATGTATCAAGGCAGCCGATTGTTACGCCCACTTACAACACACGACGGTTGACAGTTTGATAGTGAGCGAAATTTTGGCTGGCGGCGTTTGCCATCAGAGTCGGTAAAAATGGAAAGTGGGGGCTGAGTCTCTCGGTGTGATAGTTTTCCACAGCGGAAAAGAACCCAGGAGTCTGGTCCTCCAAGCAACCCGACGTCAGAAGGGTCCAAAGTCATGCGGGACACCTGCAGATGAACACCATGGAACGTGCTTCCTTTGTCCACAGAATGTGCCAATCTGAGAAGCCAAGCAAATTGCCTAAGCTGGAAATGGACGGGAAGTCCTGGGGGCGCACAAACAGCTTGGGTACGGCGGACGATAGCTGAAGATAGGACAAAACCAAAAACCAAAAACCGAAAAACGAAAAACCAAAAAATGATCTGCGGCCCTACCGCGCAGGCTTTAAATCTCCTAACCTTTTTACCTTTTAACTATATAAACGGTATATTTAACTATATAATACCTCCCTTAATTTATTTATATAATTTAAATATTAATTCTTATATTAAATATTTAAATATAGTTAAGGTAATCGCCTAGTTATATAATTTAATAATTTTCGAAAGGAAATACTTTATCGCCTTTATATAAAGAAAGAAATATAACTAGATATTATATAATAACTTTAAAATAAAAAAAATATCGGTATTAATTCTTATATACTTCGCCGCCGATTTAAGAAGTAGGGTTATAAATAAATTATTTATATATACGATTCTCCTAAATTACGAGAGTATATTTAATATATAATTTGTTAACTCGGAGTTTAAAACGAAGAAATATATTTATAATTTAAAAATAAAGATTTCGAAATAACTAAAACTAGTTTTATACGAATTCGAAAAGAAATAAATTTATAACGAAGAGAAGATAACCGAAAGGTTTAAAAATAAACGGATAATATAATATATTAATTTATATAATAAAAGCTTAGGAATAATATTATATAAAATATAAAATAAGAGTATTTAATAAAATACTTCCGAAAGAAAAACTAATTAATCTTTAAATATATTATATAATAAAGTTTTACTCTCTTTTTATATTATATAATAAAGTTTTACTCTCTTTTTATATCGTATATTAATAATTTTAAAAATCGATTATTTAAATAATATCGGGATCTACTTTTAGTTATTATAAAATAATAATTATAAAATATATAATAAAAAAGGGGAGAATTTATTATCCCTAATTTAAATTTTATATAGTCGGTCGATAACTATAATAAATTAATTAATTTTAGAATTAAGATTTACGCTAGAATTAATATTTATATATATTATATCCTCTAGTTTTAATACGGTATTATAAATTATATATAAATTAATATTCTACGAGGTTATCTTAATATTATTTTTAACCTCGGATTATAACTTTACTTCGTATAATTAAACTATAAATTAGAAATAAAAGTAATAATTTATATATATATTATATTATAATAGGTATTCGAACTAGACCTCGAATTCAAATAATATTATATATATAGTATAAGTACTTTGAATTAACGGATCGAGTCGTAGTAGGCTTAATTAATTAAAACTATAATTAGAATATAAATTTAATTCTTCGGAAATCTTTATATAATAAATTAATTCTCGAAGAATAAAAATACGGATATAATTACTCTCTTTATAATTTACTTTCCCGTTATCCGTCTATAGGTCGAGTAATTCGTAAATAATTAAAATATATATTAAATTTATAAATAACCCTACCGCCTAAAAACGATTTCGGGGAGATTATATAATTTATTCTAATATCTAAAAATAAGAATTAAAAACTATAATCTTAAAGTAAATACTAAGAAACTTAAAAAACTTCGGCGGGATATTATTAATTAAGGTAAATTAATTTCTTTCTATTTAGACGTTTATATTATATAGTAATAATAAAACTTTTTATCTCTAAAATTTATATTATATAATAATATCTAACCCTTTCTATCTTTATATATATATTATATAATTACGGTCGAGCCCTTTCGTCTCGAAGATTTATATTATATAGTAATATCTAACCCTTTCTATTTTTATATATATATTATATAGTTACGGTCGAGCCCTTTCGTCTCGAAGATTTATATTATATAGTAATATCTAACCCTTTCTATTTTTATATATATATTATATAATTATAATCGAGCCTAGTAATATCTAACCCTTTCTATCTTTATATATATATTATATAATAAATACTAAACCTTTTCCGTTTAAATATTTAAATTATATAATTAATAAGTATAAAGATCTTTATTATTCTAAATTAGTAGTACGAGGTTAACTTTTCTATATAAATAAAGATATATATCTTCTACTATCTACCCTTATATAATATAATAGTTTTTTATATAATCGAGGCTTTAATCTCTACTCGCCGTTAGTAATCTCTAAATATTAACGCGAATTACCCTAATTTAAATACTATTAAACTCTTTATATAATAATTAGTAATTACGAAATTAATAAATATAAATTTAAATTAGAATAATATTCGAAGTTAGAAAGTAGATTTAATTAAAATAAACTAAATTAACGACTAATTCATAATATATTATTAGGGAATTTATTATATAAAGAAGTTTTATCCGAATCCTTCGAGGCCTAACTAAAGACTCTAATTAATATTTATAAAATAATAGTATATTATATATACCTACGCCCCGTTACTTCTATAATATTATTATTTATCGATATAGGGTTCTAACTTTAATATCGCGGGGTTTTAACTTTTAATAATTTTATATCGAATTAATATTCCCCCGTTTTATTAGAATCCTTAAAGATTAATTTTATTATTAAATCTAGGATTTAAAAACTATTTAATAATAAACCCCGTAATTACTTTATATTTTTTATATTATTATTAAACTACTAGCTCTACGTTAACGGTTTTAGATATTATAGTTTTAATTTTTTAAATCTTTCTAAAGAAAAGACTTATTATTATTATAATATTAAATTTAACCTCGGGATATTTTAAAGAATTTAGCGACGATAATATCGACTAAACCCCCTTTAACGACCCCCGCTGTAAAGACGATAATAAATTCGAAGGTATTACTACCCCCGAAGAGACTTTAAATATATAATTTAAAATTATTAAATAAGAAAACCGTCGCTTTAAATAATAATAAAAGTTAAGAGTATTATAAATTTAAAATTAAAAACTACGTAATCCTATTATTTCTACGCCCGTTAATAGAGTATTAATAGAATTTATTATTTATAGTAGAGGTCCCTTAATTATTATATCTACTAGTAGAATAATAATAAGTTTAATTATATTTAATAGGGATATCTTTATTAGGGCGAAAATACTATATTTTAATAAAATACGTTTTTATAAAGGTACGAGCGAAGGTAAATATTTACGTTAATTCCGCGACGTAAATATTAAATTTTTAATTGTCTTAAGTATTTTATTATCGATTATTTAAAGATTAAATACTATATAAACTCGTTAGAAAGTCACTCTTTAACGTAGTAGTATAAATACTACGATTTATATAGTTTAACTAGTATTATATTTAGCTTTTTTAAGAAATTTCTTTTTAATTTAATAACGGATTTAATTAACTACCGTCTCTTTACCTACGAGAAATAGGAGGAAATTAAATAATAGTTTTATTAAAAGATATCGTTATTTAAGGTTTATTTTAAAGAAATAAAAACCTAATTACCCCCGTATTCGGAGGAGTATAAAATAAATTTCTTAGTATCAGTAATATATTTATTTAAAGAGAAGAAATTCTTACTTAAGTTATTATATAAAAAAAGAATCTAGAGTATATATAATTAATAGGTAGCTCTAATTTTAATTCGGGTTCCTAATTAAAGAAACTTAATAAAGGAAAATTTATAATAAACCGAATTATTAAACTTAATACCGGCGATAATATTAAATAAATATATTTAAAAAAGAAGAGTAATAAACGTAAAATTAATACTATTAATTCTTTATATAATAAGATTATTTATTATTATTATAAAGTAGAAAGTTATATTAAATCTAAATATCCTAATATAAATAAATTAATTATAAACGTCGGCGCGGTATCGGTAAAAAATAATTAAACCTAATTTACACCTCGGAAGAAGGGTAAGAAAAATAATTAATAAAAATATACTCTTTTATTCTTTCTAAAGATTAGATTACTCTTTAAAATAAAATTTAATAATTTATTACCTTAATTAACTCTAAAGCGTAGATTAATTTAATTTTATAGCGGTTCGTCGTTAAAAACGATTTAGAATCTTATAACGCTACTTTATTATTAACTAAAGTAATTAACGGGTAAAGTATATATTATTATAATACGTATTAATTAAATTATTAGATAGTCGATAGTTAAAGTTAAAAGTATAAATATAATACTCTATTTTATACTATAAACTTTAAAGATTTAAATATTATTCTAGGTATATTTAAATTATATTAATTAAAAATATTAATTAATTTCAAAGCGGAGTAATAGCGGTTTAAAATTAATTTTAATAATTTATAAATTAAGGAACCGGCCAAATTTACTAATAATCTTAAAAATAAATTAAATATATTCGCGGTCGTGTATATTATAATAGTAAAAATAAATAGGAAGAACTTCCTAACCTAAAGATTCTTAAAGAACTTATAAAGTTTTATAATATTTTTTCTAATAAAAAGACGAGTACCCTATTTATTTTTAAATAAAGAAATTATATTATTAAAATAAAGATTAATAAAGAACCGCCCTATAAACCTCTTTATAACTTATTTTAAACTAAATTATCGGAGTTATAATATTATTTAGAATCTTTATTTTATAAAAGTTAAATTCGTTATTTAATTTCTTTAATTAAAATACTTATTCTTTTTATACTTAAAAAGAATAATAAGTTACGTCTTTACGTAGATTACTAAATTTAAATATAATAATTATTAAAAATCAATACCCGCTACCTTTAATTACCGAGATATTAAATCGTTTATATAGTTCTAAAATCTTTATAAAGTTAGACCTTAAGGATATTTATTATAAAATCTAGATTAAAAAAAGCGATAAATAAAAAATTGTTTTCCGAACTCGTTATAATTACTTCGAATATTTAGTTATACCTTTTAGGCTCGTTAACGCACCGGCGACGTTTTAAATTTATATTAATTATATATTTATAAATTTAATAAATATAACGTATATAGTATATCTAGATAATATCCTAATTTATAGTATTAATCTAGCGGAGTATTAACGATATATTAAATAAATATTTAAATAATTATATTAATTCTAGCTATTTATTAACTTTAAGAAATATTAATTTAATACCGAAACGGTCGAGTTTTTAAATTTTATTATATTTATTAATAAAGTAGTTATAAACCTAAAATATATTAAAACTATTAAGGAATAACTTTAACCGAAAATATATCGGGAGGTATAAGTCTTTTTAGACTTTATTAACTTCTATAAATAGTTTATTTATAGTTATTTTAATATAATTATACCGTTTATTAACTTATTTAAAGATAGTAAAATAAATAAGAAAATAAATCTATTAAAATAAATAAACGGCGCTACGGAAATATTTTAGATTTTACGAGATATATTCGTAAATACACCTTTTCTATATTATTATAATTTAATTAAATAATTATATATAGAGACGGATACTTCTAACTTTAATTTTAACTTTATATTATTATAATAAGATAAAAATAATTATTAACGCCTTATAATATTCTAGTTACGAAAATTAAATCCCCTAGAATAAAATTATAAAATTAATAATTAAGAATTACTCGTTATTATAGTAGTAATAAAATAATAATAATACTACCTAGAAGGTAGCCCTTATTATATTAAAATCTAAACTAATTATAATAATTTAAAGAATTTTATAAAATAGAAGGAGTTAAACTTTAAATAAACCCGTTAGGTATTTAAATTAATTATTTATAACTTTAAAATCTTTTATCGGGCTAGAAAATTAAATTTTATTAATATACCGTCGCGGTATTTTAATTATAAGGGAGTATCGCCGTTAAATATTAAATTATTATTAATACTTTAAAATAAATTTACTCTTTAAATTAATAATTAATTATCGGAAAAAAATAAAGAAATAAAGATAATTATAACCTCTACTTTTTAAATTATAGAGTTAAGAATAGTAATTCTAGAGCGGGATATTATAATAGTATTTAAAATTATATATAATAATCCTAAAAGACTTATTAAAATACTAATTCGGGAATTATAAATTTATAATAATTAAGTAAATTCTTTTCGAACTAGAGCGAATATATTAAAGGACCGCCGTTATAGTAGATTTTGAAACTATTAATTTTACGTATTAAACGGATAGCCCGTATACTTTATTTAGGTAAAGTAATTACTAATATTAAATAAATAAAATATAAATATAAATATATTATAAATCTATTCTAAATAGTTAAATTTGAAATTATATAAATAGTATAGTTTAGTAGAGTCTTACCTCGTCGTCGTTTCTTTATTATCGTTATAGTCGCCGTCGTTCTAGAGTTTATTCGCGCTCTAATTTAATATAAATTCGAGTTAAGATATAGTATCGATAATATCGCCGCCGGCCTTTATAATATAAACCTAGTTATATTATAAAGGATAATAAGGATATAGAGGCTTTACGGTATTATTTTTATACCGAGTAAAAATATAAAAGGGCGACCTAGGAAGATTAGCGAGCTCTTAAAATATAAATTTTTATATTATTTTATTAAACGACCTATAATTTACCTAGACGAAATAATCTATTTTTTACTAAATAAATATAATACTATTATTAATAAAATTGTTATTTAGTAATATTTATACTACCTAGGATAAAGTAGAGAAATCTAGCGAAAGATTATTTATAAATATAATTAGGCTCTAAGGATAATTTAGTTTATAAAACTAAAGAGATAACGAGTTAATTAATTAATTTTTCTAAATAGAGGTATTATTTATAAATATACTAGTATATTTTAAACTCTTATATATAACGTCGATAATTTTAATTTTAATAAACGATAGGAAGTATAACTAGGCCTTTATTAATATTATACTATTAATTATTTAGAGTTTATATAGAAATAGGAGGTAGAGTCTTTTATTTACGTATACTATTAATAGTTACCTCGACTAGATTATATATTAAGAGTTAATTACGACGGCGATATTTAATAGTTTTATCGAATATAATATACTCCCTCGCTACGGCCGTTTCGAAGACGATGACGTACTCTTAACAATAATTTATAATAATACTAGTATTTATTATAATCTAGTTCTAGCTAGGCTATATATTAATATTAATATTCTATTCGAATACCTCTCTCCTTATTTACTAGATTTTAATTTTATCGAGATTTCGTTTTTAGTTTTAAAGAGCTAGATAAAACGGTACTCTAATATTATTTAAATATACGTAAATAAGGGACGATTTAGTTACTTCCTAGATTTAATAATAAAATTATAAACTAGTTATAGAGATCCTAGTAATATCTTCTAATAATTAAATATTAATTATAAAAGTGAAATAAATATTTAGGAAAAGAAAGAAGAAGACGATAATAATATTTATAATAATATAGAGTAAGAGAATAGCTTATATATATAGATTTATAAATAATTTATAGAAATCGGTAACCCTAATTTACTTACCCCTCGATAGTTTAATTATTAATAAAAGTATATAGATTATTTAGATCCTCGTCCGCTCCGTAGTACTAATCGTCGTCGTTTTTATATTTAATTAAATCGATAATACGGCCTTTAGTTACTAGTATAGGCCTCCTAGTAAAGATATTAAATAATATATCTAGAATATAATTAATTAGGGTTAATAAATCTTTTATAGAAAGATTCGAGAGATACCTAGGGCCTATAATATTTTTTATTTAAGATTTATTCTTTTCACGTTTAAATTAATTAATAAAGCGAGTAAAAGAGTATTTTATTCTAGGTATAATCTCTAGTTTCTTTTATTTATATTCGAACTTATTACTTTTCTAACCCTGAATATCTTTTATAATATAGTCTTTATCTAGTAGTTTATTTTTTACGTTCTTTAAGTTAGGTTTATCGCGGGGCTATAATCTAGATTTAATTTATTTAATTAATTTAACTACGTCGCCGTTAATTAGGTTACTACCGCGGTAAGGTAAAATAATAAAACCGTATATAATAGAGCGAGAGGGCTAGCGATAGGAAAACTCCTTTACTCTTTTTAAAACCCTTCTAACTTATATTTTAATTTTTAATATAAAGGTTCGGATATTTATTAGAGGGGGGGCTACTACTTAAATAAGAAATATATATATATAAATAGGCGGCGGATATAAATAATTTATTAATAACGGTATTAACCTAAACGGTATAGGTTTATTCTTTTACTCTTATCTTTTATTTTTTTCTTTATATTTCTTTTTATCTTTTTACTTCTTTTTTATTCTCGCCGGCGGTACCTCTTTATTTAGTTATTTTAAGATATCTAGTTTAATAACTCTCTATTAAACCGTAGTATCTTTATTTAATAATATATAATATATTCTATCTTTATTAACTTAATAGTATTTATTTTTATTCGAGTATTTATACTTCCTATATACCTAGCGGCTAAGAATATTTTAAATTAAAATAACGTTAAGATCTAGGGTATTCGACTACTTTAAAGTAATAAACTAGCGATTTATAGAATTATTCCCTCTAATTACCCTAAGTAAAATAAATATAAGATTATTAATACTAGCTCTAGTACTAGAGCTAGTAATAAGAAAAATAACGGCGACTAATTATAACGAAGTAGGGATACGCTACGGAATAGGGAAGGGAATCGGCTTTTTTAACTCTATTCTCTTCCCTTCTTTAGGGAAGGGAATTTTTTTTATATCAATATTTGTCCTAATTTTTTGAATTCCCTTCCTCGATTTTCGAAAAAGTCAAAATTCCCTTCCCTGTTCCGTAGTGTAAGTAGGGATAGTAATAAACACTTCCTCTATAAAAGTAGAAATTTAATATAATAATAACTCTATCTTAAGTTTATTTTTACCGCTTATAAAGAATATATTTAATTAACCCTCGATAACGTATTAATTATTATCGTCTTTTATAGACTATAAATATCGTCTCGTCGCCGGAAGTTTTTTATATAATAACGTCGCCATTATAGAGACCCGAAAAGTAGGTAATTTATAATTAAGAGTATATTTAATAATCTTTTTTTAATACTCTCTAAAGACGCGTCTTAATAGGAATGAATTTAAACTATTAATATTATAATTCTTTACTTTATTAAAGAGGATAGTCGGCTTCTTTATTTAATATAATAGAATATATATTTAGTAAGGTACTACCCGTACTATAGGCTCTTTAATAGGTTTATTAGATTTATTTTTACTCTAGAATATTAAAACGTTAGTTTTAATAATAGTATTAATAGTTTTAATTATAGCCTAAATAATAGTAACTTTAATAATAGTTTTAATAGTAGTTAATTTAATAGCTTTAATAATAGTAACCTTAATAATTTTATAAATCTTAGCGGCTTTAATAGTAGTAAATTTAACTATTACTCTTACTATTATTATTAAAGTTTCTCGCTCGGAATCTTTATTCTTATCTTTATCCTTATTACCGAACGGTTTCCTCCGTAGAAATAAACCACGCCTCGATAATAACGGCGGTATAAAAGTAAAAGTACGCCTAGCCTAATTTTTGACCTAGTCTATAAACTCACCGAAACTCTTTCGAGTTATAAAAGAGGGAGTTCTAGGAGCTCTTAGAGGCGGTAGAGGTATAAATTAACTCGATTTAAACTAAGAGTTATTCTATTTATTAACGACTCGCCGGCTAAGGCTATTACCTAGTTTTTTAATAATAAACTTTAAATATATTAAGGTCTTAAGAGAAACTAAAACTAAATTATAAATTCGTAAAAAACTCGGAGTTTACTTTAGGCGAGGTTAAGATAACTTTATCTACTAAATAAATAAAAGAGTTATAGAAGCGGTTTTATCGGCGGTAGTAGTACTTTTTAATAATATTAACGAGTATTATTTCCTAGGAGGGGGTTTCTTTAGTAAAGACTTTTTACTACTACCGTTTCTAAATTTCTTTAAAAGTATTTTAAAAATAACGACGATAATAATAAAAACTAGAAAGGGCGGATTATATATAATATTATAATAAGGCCTTAGCCTAGCTTTAATTCTATTTAATTAAAATACTACTACGGGCCTATTATACGAATAATTTATTATATATATATTTATTTAATATTAGTAGTTACCCTACCTAAATAAAGTATATAAGCTATCCGTTTAATACGTAAAATTAATAGTTTCAAAATCTACTATATATAAAGAATAAAGTATAAATTATAAACTCCGAGGGATTATTAAAATATAATAATTACTTTTATATATTAAGAAATAAAACTCTAAAAGAAGAGTTTATAAAAAAATATTATAATAATTCTTTAATAAATTATTTTAGTATTATAAAATTATATAAATTACTTACCCGAAATTTTTTCTAAAAGGGTAACTTAAAGTAAATTATAGACTATATTAAAATTTACGATATATATTAACGGACGAAGGCGCCGCGATATTATTTATATAAATTAAATTCGTTTCCTATTACTACTTAACTTTAAAAGGTGATTTCTATAAATTTTATAATTAATTTACCGCCTAGTAAATATAAAGGTACTATTTATAATATTATCTTTATCGTTATAAATCCATTTACTAAAATAGTTAAATATATATTTATAATTATTAAAATCGATACCGTTTAATTAACGGAAGTATTTTATTTTAAAATTATTTACCGCTATAATATACTTAATAGTATCGTTAGCGATAAAGGCTCTATTTTTATAAATACTTTCTAATCAGCTATATATTTTTATTCGAAAATTAAATAATATTTAAATACTATCTTTTACCCTTAAATAAATAAATAAATAAAGTATTAAAATTAGGTATTAAAGTACTATTTACGTATATTTATTAATAATAAATTAATTAATTAAATTAGATTATTATTTATAATAAAATTCTTAATAAATAATAATTAGAGTACCGTCGTCGGAACGACGCCGTTTTTTTATATATATAGTTATTACCCTAAAATCCGCTAGGAGGTCGAGGACGACTCTAGGGAAAGAAGAGTATTAATTATAAATAATAAAACACAATAATTATAAACTTTAAAAAATAAAATTACGGAGTATTTTTGAAGCGCTACCGAGTACTAAACTAAATAGTATAATAAAATATATAAATTATAAAGTTATAAGGTTAGCGATTTAATTATATTAATAATAAAGAATTTAAAGTAAAAGCGCTTAAATAAGAAATTATCTTATAAGTTTATAGGGCCCTTTAAGATTTTTAATAAAATAAAAATATAAATTTACCGCCTACTACTATTTTCTATATATAGAATTTATAACATCTTTTATATATCGTTATTTAAATTATATTATCTTCGCGACTATATTAATACGGCGGACTCTTTTATATAAACCCCCGAATTTATTAATAATAATAAGTTATAGGAGGTAGAAGAGGTAATCGATAAAGTTAAAAATAAAGAAAATATCTAGTATAAAATTAAATAAACTAGTTAAGGCGAAGAATATAATTAATAATTATTAAATAAAGAGTTTATTAATATTAATAAACTAATTAAAGTCTTTAAATAGGCGGGTAGTAAATATAAATATAAATATAATTAAAGAGGTTACTTAATTATATAAAATAATAAAGCGGAGTAAATAAAGCCGACGTTAAAAATAAATATTATTATTTTTATATTAATATTTATATAACGGATATTCTCCTCTATATTTATAACCTTATTATATAGTTTTAAAATATAACTAAATTTAATTTACTATTAAACTATTTATATATAATAGCGATAAGATATCGTATTTATAAAAATACTTTTATTTTAAATATAATTTATATAAACGCCTAGAATATATTATTAAATAATATATCTAAATAAATTTAGCTAGCGCCGATATAAGAAAAAAAGAATTTAATATTACTACTATATTATATAAAAGATTTAGTTATTATTAGAATTATTAAAAGAAGATATAATCTCTTTAATATAATTCTTAAAGATATTATCTTCCTCGGGGCTCTTTAGGTCCCGTTTATATTAACGGAAACTCTCGATTTTTTCTTCGAGAACTTTATTTATCGCCTTTAATTCCTTAATATACTAATTCGCTACCGTTAATTAATTTTATAAATTAATAATTATAATAGAGGCTTATTTACTAGTTACTATTATTTTATTATATACTTTACGCTATTAAGTAATTTTCTTATTTATTAATTTATATTTATATTCTTCTTTAAGAGTTTTATTACCGATATAAATATATTAATATATAAACCTCTTTACTTTCCTTTAGAAAAATTTAAAGATTTATTATTATTAATATATATTACTCTAAAATTTACGGTTATAATTTATCTTTACGTAATAATCGATTCCGTAGCGATTAATATAGTAAAGCGTATAAGGAGGGGACGTACCTCGAATATAATTATTATTAAATTAATAGAAATAGACCCGGTAAAGGAGCTACGAAGCGTAGTAAACTACTATTATAATTAATATTCTATAGTCGCGCTAATAGCGGACTAATTATATTTATTAATATATTTATAACTAAACTATATTAATATAAATAAATTAATATTATCGGTAAATAGGAGTTATTTATAGAGTTAGAAGAAAATTATATATAACGAGAGTATTATCTATATATTAATTATAATACTAGAATACTATTATAGAGTTAGAGTAATAATATATAAAAAAGACTAAAGGAGTTACGAAGAAAGAAAATAAATAAACGAGCGAGTTTATTTTAATAATAAACCGTCGCGCTAAATACTTTATTATTATAATATATCGATACGCGCCTCCGCTCCGTTACCTCGCTTTTATTAATAAATATAATCGTTATTATAGTAGTTATATTATTACTAATCTCCCGGTATAATATTAAAATTATATTATTTATATATAATATCTCACTACTAGTATTTTTATAATATAATAGAAATATATAATAAAAATAACTACTACTATTCCGCTACTAGTACTATATATACTATAAAAATAATCTAATATACTATAAATACTATAAATACTATAAGCGCTATAAGAACGATAATATATACTATTTCGCTCCGTTACTATTATATATAATAGTACTATAGGGACGAAAGAAATATTATTTAATTAATTACTATTATTATATATTAACGCTATAGGGACAGTTTTGTAAATATATTATTTATTTACTACTAGTACTATTATATAGTAGAGGTAGTTTAATAGTATTACTCTTCTACTACTAGTACTATATAATAATACTATAGGAAATAATTTCGTATCGCTCCGTAACTAGTATTATATATTAACGCTATAGGACCGATAGTATAAATTAGAAAACTCTTTTTCCTTATTTCTCTCAAGGGGTTTAAAGGTTTTTTAATAAACTTCGTAAATTAATTAAATATTATTCCGTAACTAGTATTATAAATATTAAAAAATTAGGTACATAACTTTATATTTAAATTACTATATAATAATACTATTATACTAGATAACTCTTTTCTCTTATTTCTCTTAGGGGGTTTAAAGATTTTTTAATAAATATTTTTTAATTAAAATATTTAAATACCTAAAGACTAGGGCTTAAAGAGGGAGGTAATTATAAAGTAATAATATATTATATATATTTATACCCCGTTAAAGATATTAATATATTATATATACCTACGCCCCGCTACCTTTATAATATTATTATTTATCGATACGGGGTTCTAACTTTAATATCGCGGGATTCTAATTTTTAATAATTTTATATCGAGTTAATATTCCCCTATTTTATTAGAATCTTTAAAGATTAATTCTATTATTAAATCTAGGATTTAAAAACTATTTAATAATAAATCCCGTAACTATTTTATATTTTTTATATTATTATTAAATTACTAGCTCTACGCTAACGGCCTTAAATATTATAATATCGTATAAATATTTTTTTATATAATAATTTATTTAGTCTCTCGTCTTATCTTTAAAGTTTCTTATATAGTAGTATTTAAACTTTTTTATATAGTAATCTTTAGACTTTCTTATATAATAACTTTTAAACTTTCTCGTATAATAATCTTTAGACTTTCTCGTATAGTAGTTTTTAAATCTTCTTATATAATAGTTTTTAAACCTTCTTATATAGTAGTCTTTAAGATTTAGATTTCGTTATATAATAATTTATCTTCTCTCTAATTTTCTTTTAACTTTATTATATAATAAAATTAAATAAAGACGAGTCTCGGATATAAATATATATATATCTTTATTCTTAATAAATATATACCCGGGATCTTCGATATTATAAAATTTATAATATTATAAATCCCCGATTAATATAAACCTTATCCTTATCTTCTTATTATTATATAATTAAATTTATTAAATAATTAATATTAATAATTTATTTACATTAAACTATATTTAACCTACTTTATTATTAACCCGTATTTAACTTATTTTATTACTAGCCGACTCTTTTATTTATAGAGTTAAACGCCGTATAAACGAGTTTTCTACTCGTATATAATAACTAAAGCCGGTTCTACCTAAATTCGAATAAATTAGGTAGCGAATATATTAACTAGAGTTACTTCTAACCAATTAAAATAACGGACGGAGCGCTAGTTTTTAGTAATTATCTATATTCTTTTATATATACGAGAGGCTAGAGTAAAAGAATGGGTTCACGTCGTATAATTAAAATTATATTATTAAATTAGAATAATAAGTTACTTTTACTCGGTACCCTTTATTAGGTTAAAAAGCGAAGGCTTTATTAATTAATTAGAAAACTCGGGTTAATATATAAATATAACTATATAAGGTATAATCTATTTTAATCGGAGGTATCCTAGATAATAATATTATATATTAACTCGATATTAAGTATTTAAATATTTAGGTATTTTGATTTCTTAATTATACGATATATTTATATTATATATTTTTTAGATTCGGTAACTATCTATATCCTATAGCGCGAAATTCACAATTATTTCGATTTTATCGAGAATACTTTTCTACTAAAGCGAATATACTTTCGGAAATTATACTATAATTACTAAATTCCTATTAATAAATAATTTCTTATTTAAATAATTAAGAATAAAATTTTATATAAACTACCTAAAAGTACTTCGTATATTTATATAATAAAATAACTCTTCGAGGGTAATTAGTTTAAAAAGATAAATAAAAATAAAGAGTATATAATTATTCTAGTTTATTAAAAACTAGTACCTCTTAAATAATTTAATTTATCGAAAATTAAACCGGAATTTTAATTTAAGGAAGAAGATAAATAATTTATTAAATAAAAACCTAGTCTTTATATAATAAAGGAACCTCGTTATTATATAATAAAATCTAAACCTAAGTCTTTTATAGTAATTAAGAACGAGTTTTATATAGTAATTAAAAACGAGTTTTATATAGTAATTAAGAACGAGCCTTATATAATAGTTAAAAATAAATCTTATATATAAAATCTAGAGTTAGAACTAGAGCCCTAGACGCTAGCCTAGAAACGGTTTTATATAAAGTTTTTTTAGGGCGATAATAAACTTCCTAAAAATCTAGTTCGCTACTACCTCGATTATATAATATTATCTTCGATACCTCTCTCGTTAAATAATCGGATTTATATAATATTACGAGATCGAAGTTTAGAATTTACTATAAACGAAGTAAATATAATTATCTTTATTAAGAAATTCTTACTAAGAAATTCTTATTAAGAAATTCTTTTTTAATACTATTTTATAATAAACTTTAAAGCCTATATTATAATAAATCGAGATTACTTTTATTATCTCTTATATAAAAGTCGATAAAACTACGTTTATTACTCGTATAACGGTAGGTACTCGGTAACTTAATTATATAGTAGTTAAGAATACTCGGTAATTTAATTATATAGTAGTTAAGAATACTCGTTAATTTAATTATATAAAAATAAATAATCCATCGTTACCTAGTTATATAAGAAATTAGACGAAGGTAATAAAGAAGATTATAGTTTAAAGTAGTAAAAAGAGAGAAAAAAATAAAAAAAAATAAAAGAGTAATATATTTTAAAAACTTAACGTTTTATATAATAAATAAATTTAAATAGAAGTATTATTCGAGAATTTTTAATCTTATATAGTAAATAAATTTAAATAAAAGTATTATTCGAGAGTTTAATCTCTCGTATAATAAATAAATTTAGATAAAAGTATTATTCGAGAGCTTAACCTCTCGTATAATAAATAAATTTAAATAGAAGTATTATTCGAGAACTTAACCTCTCGTATAGTAAATAAATTTAAATAGTTAGGGAAGTACTTTTCGAGAGCTTAACCTCTCGTATAATAAATAAATTTTAATTATTATATAGAAGTATAAACTATAATTAAACCCGCCTAGGTAATATATTTATATATATTTTTATTTAAATATTTTATTATACTAGCCTGTATATTTTTTAAAGATTCGAAAAAAAGTAAATTATCTATTATATAAAGACTACTATAGAGATTATTTTACTCGATAAATTAATAGTAATATCTTTATTATTTTTAATACCCGCCGATTTCGACTCCGATTCTTTATAATCTTCCTATAACTCTTTACTCTCTTTATTTTTATTATTATCCGATAATTTATCCGACGGCGCTCTAAGCGTACCGTTATATATAAAATAATAAATTATATAATCTTATTATTTATAATTATTATACGACCCGTTAAAGTAGTTAAATAGGTATTAGTATTTAAGGAATATTTTCCCTTTATTAGGGTTAATTTATCCCGGTATAGAATATACCGTATAAGGCTCGGTTACTCGGCGGAGAGTAGGAGCGGCGAGAAGAAAATATTTATAACTTTATATTAGAATCGCGTTAATATACGACGGGCGGCTTATATAAATTCGCGCTATCGTTATAATTAAAGGCCGAGCGGCGATATTTCGCTTTAGAAAGCCGAGTATAACTTAACCCGATATAGAGTATACGAAGGGGCCGAGATTTTAATTAACGATATTAAATTAAATATAGTCGCTAGCGTAGTTAAAATAATAAAAAAAAACTATATTTATTTAAGATATTTATATAATAATTAATTATTATATAATAAAATTAAAGAGTTATATAAAGAAGAGTTAAAAAATAAAAGATATATATAATAAAAAATAAATATATATAATAAAAAGGAAAAAAGAAGAAAGGGAAGGAATTATATAAAGAATTTTTAATAAACTCTTAACCCTACCCTTTATATTATATAAATCGGTTATATTATTATCCTCGGATATACTTTATAATGGATTATAATATAATTTATATTAAGGACGATTTATTATATAATATTCCAAAGTTAGTTAAATAAGAGCTTTACTATATATTTAATTTTAAATATTTTTTAAACTATAATTTCTTAACTAGTTTCAAATAATTATATAATAAATCTTTAATATATTAAAAAAAATAGTCTCTTCGTAGATAATTTAAAGTTACGTTATTTTTTTTAAAATATTATTATATAATTCTTAAAAACTAGTTAGATAGGAGTTATTATATATAATTTATTTTAAATATTAATTAAATCTTAATTCTTTAACTAGTTTTAGGATATTATATAATAAATCGCCTAAATATTAGGAATAATAATCTCTTCGTATATAATTTATAATTACGTTATATTTTTAAAATATTATTATATAATTTTTTAAAATTAGTTAAAGAATCGTAGCCTAAAAAGTATTTAAAATTAAATAGACGGAGTAACTTCTACTAATAACTTAATATCGATTTATACTCGTACGAGAAATAATTAAAATAAATTTATACTCGTACGTAATTTATATTTTAAACGATTCACTATATAATTACCGTGTTATCGTTAGCGGATTATCTAGTTTTAAAGCCTACGCGGTAGGGCCGTAGATTATTTTTTAGTTTTTTATTTTTTAATTTTTAGTTTTTAGTTTTATCCTATTTTTAACTATCGTCCGCTATATTAAAGTATATAGTTCGTTTAATAGAGGCGTACGACTCGGGATTTAGATTTATAAAAACTCTTATTAAAATCTAAATATTTATTCATACCTTATTATAGGGCTATCGCTCTTCTATTTTAATATTCACTTTATAATTCGTTAGGTACTAGTATACGATTCGGGATATTAAATTATTTAAATTTATATAGGGTTTATATTAAAATCTAAATATCTTATTATTTACTACGTTACCGTTACTACTATAAATATTTATACGCGGTATATCGTTTTTATATATATTACTATCGCTTATCTACCCTATTTAGGGCCTTATATATATTATTATTACTTTTCTACCTTAGTATTTCGCTCTATACTACTAGCTAAATTTATTTAGAAACGCCGCGTTAATAATATTTACTCCTATAACTCCCGTTTATTAATATCTATATAAACCGCTTTAATAGGGGTAGTTTTAGCCTTAACCTCTACCTCTAGGGTAAGGTTTTTTACTCGGCGAGGCTACTCCTATATCTTAATAGGCTTAGGTTATCGCCGCCCGAGTACTAGCGGAGCGGATAAAGTAGGAGGGAATTCTTAGCTAAGGACGGGTTTATATACCTATATCGGCTTCTTAGGCTAGCGGCGGTATAGCGATAGCGAGGTAATTTAAGGGGGAATAGTAAAGTAAAGGCGACTGGTATAAAGGAAGGATAAAGGTAGTAGGGCAAATAACGGTCACCGATAACGACGATAGTGGGGTGTGAATAGGTATTTAGATTTTAGTGAGAGCCCCTTACAAATCTAAGTACCGAGTCGTGCGCCCCCATTAAGCGAACTGTGCGCCCCAAGCTGTTTGTGCGCCCCTAGGACTTCCCGGGAAATGGAGATCGCCGCCGTGCATTTCAGATCATCATGGAATCGGACATCATTGCACGCGCAATTGCAGCCCAACCGTGAAGAACCTCTCAGCATAGCGTAATCGCTCCGCATCAGAACTATACCGTCCTGCTCTAGATGTGTTTTATACTAGGCCGCCCCATAGCCTTACAGGGCCGGCATGTTGCTTGCTTTACTACTATAATCCTCGTCTCGGCAAGTGTCCTATCCAGTGGCACTGATCGAGGCCTCTATGGAGAGGCGCAGCATACAGGGGCTCGGATTGAGGTGTAATGCGCGAAACGTAGTCAGCCGGTCGCTCAGCCGCAAATCCAAGCGTGCCAAGCCCCGTTTCGGCCATCTCTCCTAAACTTGATAGATATTGTAGAGTCAAGGCTTCATTCATCATTGGATTGACGCAACCTCGGAGCGTTGCTCAGCTGTGCCATGTGGCATGCCTTGTTACTGTGCGTACGGTATGTCCTGCACGTTTTGGCACATCTTGGAGTCATGAATTAGAACGCGCAGCCAGTCGGTTTTCTCCGACTGTTCCATGAGAGACTCAGAAGCCTGTCATGTGTTCAGCGACTAGTACAGCGTCCACAGCAACGAGGTTCACCGCTCTCTAATAATGTAACATAGCAACTCCGGCCAGCTGCGACAGCTATGACAAGGTTGTAAGTATCCGAGGCTGGTCGTACCCTGTGCACCAGGGGTGGAGTCGGCAGCCTGCCAACACGAGTAGAGGAAGCAGGATCTGGAACATGCACGTCGCGGTGGATCGGAATACTTCGCCAATCTTTGGCTGGCGAGCAGGCCGAGTGTAAATTACTCACCCAACCAATCCCTCATTTTTCGATCTTGGCCAACGCTCTAAATGCATAGAGGGTGATGGCTCAGCCCTGCATAGGGCCCAAGCCCCTACATCTCTGTGCTGACAGTGCTTATGTCCTTTCGCCTTTGCATTGACTACTATCGTGCTTCGTCGAAAGGCAGGTCAATTGACTATGCTAATCTTTCTTCATCATATGGGCGCCGTTGCGGTCTGTTGTTCCTTGCCATCCTTTCATGTCACTCGAGTCTCTCATCCTTCCGATTCATTTGCTTTACTTTCCTCTCTTCTGTTATCTGCTCTGTGGTTTTGACTATCCTCGTCATCCCCGATAAGCTCATCTGTCAAGCGGCGGTGTGGTATCCTGGTAATGGTAATCGACCAATACCACGATGACTTCGCACTCTCCATACCACGTTTCGGAATCTGCTGCCACAGAATGGATGCCTGGCGAAAAAGTTGCAGCGTGTGGCTTCGTGGCCTTGGTCATCTTTCTCGTAGTCGAAATGAACATCTCAATCCATCGTGCCTTCAGAAAGCGACAAGGCTTGTACTACTACAGCATGCTAATCGGGACTTGGGGCTGTGCCATCGACGCAATCGGTATCGTAATAAAGTACTTCCTGCCACCAACGAGATCAAGGTCTTCACATGTTTGGCTTGTTGCCCTCTTATGCCTTCTAGGCGGCTGGTCCTTGTATGCTCCAGCACAAGTTCTAGTTACTGTACTCCCGGCTATATCTTGTCAACCAGAACAGAAAAGTCCAGCGCTGCATTTTGGTTATGATCATTCTGACCGTTATAGCCACGATCGTTCCGTCCTGGGTTGTAAATTGGCCTGCTTTCGACATTTCTTCGGGAACTTCTTCTATATGGTCGTTAAGGGAGGCCATCGTGGATCGCTACACTCAACCCGCCTTCACCTGTGCTGAATGTACGATTAGTAGTGTCTACCTGTGGTCCTTGATCAGACTTCTCAAACTCAAATCTGGCGTTCGGCACCGTCATGTCCTGTTGGATTTGACTTACGTCATCGGCATTGCCTTATGTCTTGATATACTAGCTGTGAGCTTCGTACGACCCCCGAGACCACCTTCAATTCTAGAACAAAGGACGGGCATTGACTATTCATCAGGTATTCCTCAATCGACCCGGCCTAAGCCATCCATGCCAGGCCTTTAGCTACATCTTGAAATTCTTAACTTGAGTTCATTGTCCTGAACCAGCTAATGGCAGTCGCGGCACGAGGTCTACGAAAAGACACGTTTGCAGAGAGGCGATATCATCACCCTTCCATGGAAGGAGGTTTCCTTGCCAATGGCCAGTTGATTTGGTTGAACATACCCCCCGTTTCAACCAAGCACCATCCAATAGATATCCGAAGCTTTCCGCAAGCAACACCATCACCCGCAGAGATAAAGATACCATCTCCCGCGTTATCCAGACAAGGTACCACAGACGGGGAAATGATCTCACGGAATTATTTCGCTGGATTGACAGACTCACCAGACGAAAGCTTGAATGCCCAGCCTACCACCGTGGATACCATCGCCACATCGAAACCCAGGTCTCCAACCCCATCATCATCAACAGAACAGAAACATCGAATTCACTCCCGCAACACTAGTACAACGACGCCCCTACCGTCCCTTTCATATCCTCTCCAATCCCATAAACATCCCCACGCGGCAGATAAGGAAAGGCAACCTTTGACCGCCGAGATAAAGAAGAGAAACGTTTTAGGAAAATCTCGTATCCGCAGCAGTCGACGCAACGCCGACGGGTATTCGGATGAAGAGATCAGGGTTTATGAGTGGGAGGATGGGGGAGAGTTGGTATCGGAGGTTCCGTGGTTAAAGGGTGAGGCTTGAATGTGATTTTGCGAAAGAGCTAGATGGGCTAGGAAGACTTGGGGTGTATTGAAAGGGTCCAACATCTTATAGAACACAGGTTCTAAGCTTCCCCTATTATTTTGATACACCGACGCATTTCCAGACACTGGAGTTTTCAAATATCGCAACACGTTCAATTTCGCTCACAGCAATACCCCTTCTTCATCAACGACATGTTCACACTCCGCAAACTTCTCTCCCCAAGAGAAAGATTCATCCGGTAAGAGGGCTAGCAGAATTCCGCAACAAAGCCTGGATCGACCTGGGCTGCCTCCACCAAAGTCTTCACCCTTTCCGAAAACATAGAAACATTTCTTCAGTATGCAGAACCAAGTCAATCACTCCTTTGGCTATCTATCAACACCAAGTTACAAGCAACGGTCATAACATCCAGACTCCAGCGAACGCTCTGCTTTGAAGCCAACACCGATAGCACCTCCTGCGGTAGTATCGCTACTGATCACAATCTCGTCGCTTGGAATTCACTCATCGACATAGAGGTCCTATCGGTGTGGATCATAATGTCGTCGCTTGGAACCCACTCATCGACATCTCCGGAAGTGTATATGGAGCTCGTCAATGGTGTTGCTGCGTCGAGATTGACCTCGAGACGCTCAGAGCTCTCGACATCTTGGAAGCATATATTCATCCTAGAGATGAGTCAACCTATTCGTAAGGTCATGAATTAGGCTATTGAGACGCTGTACCCTAGCTAGATCGCGACCAGGTATAAGACAAAGAATATTCTTGAGTAGGACTAGGATAGCGAAGATATTAAAGGACGTACCTAATTATAGTTAAATATAGGCTCGATATCTTTTGGGTGAATCGGTCGCTTTAGGCTTCGTGTGGAAAGTGGATTTGTATTTTCCGTACAATATAGAATAGGAGGACCAAGTTTTCCGTCGAAGACGTGTTAAATTGGTGTGTTGCGAGATGTTTGTAACACGATTTTATCCTCAAAGGCTTATTTTTGAAGTGCAAAAAGAAGTTCAGATGGAGTCTCTGTCACTCGGAATTGATTGGAGTAGACGACTTACTGTTCCGAGGTTGCGAATTGAATCGAACTCCATGGGTGGGGTTCGTGCACTTCAAGAAGCCTGACGCTCGGGGACAACCAAACTCTTGAGCAGATTCTGCGTGTTCTGCCGCACGTGAAAGTACTCAATGTTGTCCAAGGGAGTTCACTGGGGCTTGGATGCTGTGGGATGCTGATTCTCTATATTATTGAGAGAGACAAGATCGCCAGCGACCACGGCCAATAGCCTTGTAAGACAGTGGAGAAATATTTACATATAAGAACTAGAGGAGGAGAGATTGGCAACATCGCCAGCTATCTAGATGCACCGTATATATATATTGAATGATAAGACGCCCTGGACTGCATGTCTCAGACTTCACTAGATCCTATCTACAGCAGATGTCCTCTACAGGAAGTTCATGATGTCCGCCACTGTCTTCCGAATGTTGGTAGTCTAGTACTTCGGAGTGGTCTGCGTATAGCACACACCGCCCTCGATCACACATTCATTATAGGATCCCTTTTGACAAGCTTGTCAACAATCCGCAACGAGATCTCACTCGCCTCCACAGCCTCCTTGAAACCCTCATACAGCATCTCATCCTTCTTGAATCCGGTATCCTCAAGCTTTTCTGCAAGAGCATAGAAGCATGAGATTGTATCCTTGCCAATATTCTTCTGCCACTGGCGTGGAAACATAGAATCCTTTTGACCCGATGCGACACAAGCCGCGATTCTGGCAAAGTTGGCTTCGAAATTGTGGTATAGGGTTATGACGAGTGCGTCGATTGCAGCGGCGATTCGGGCTTCGATAGCTCCGATCGCTGGCTCATAGTCCTTCGTGATGGCTGTCTTGGCGTCGAAGTCGAGGGCTGCACCGCCTGAACCAGAGGAGGCGATACCGGCCTCGTTGATAGCTTTACCGAGTTCGGCTGTTGAATCACGCATGTTGGAGCCAAGGTACTGCTCGTTGAAGAGGATACGCAAGCAGCCACCCGATATCGTACAGCCGCAGTAGGAGGTTTTTCCACTCTTGTCGGCTTCGATGGTCAAAGTGTGGGCAGTGCATAGATCGTCCAGCTCATTCTTGCCGTCGGGCCAATTTTTCTCGCATAGTCTCCAAGCCCATCGATGAACACTGCGAAATGTCTATATAACGGCTGCTGGCGTGGAGGCCCTGGAGTCAGGTGCGGCATTCATAGGAGCTGCGGCAGCAGGGGCGTCCGCCTGCTTCCCATCCAGCCCAAGGGATGCGGTGGCTTTGTTCAAGTCGCCCTAAGGGGCTCCTTGAGCTGGGCTTTGGCTTTCTTGAGGAAATCCAGGGCTAGGTCTTGGTATGTGCTGTGTGCTGGCTGCTCGTTTTCAATTCAAGAATGGAAGTTCCGTTTGAAAGGGAGAGTGAAAGAAGTCATTAGTGCAGAGGAGGCTGGGTGGGGTCCGATGCTGTGTATATATCCATTTCTTGATCTCTTTCTCAGTCTCGACCTAGACCACTCCCCTGCACTGGTCTTTCAGTCCTCTTTGTAGCTAAAGAATCGGCTTTCTGGCCCGCCCCCACCTCCATCGTCAATCCATATTGTGCTATTCGCAAGTATATCCTCGTGGCTGGATAGATTTGTGTGTAGCTTCAGTGTCAGACTCATCAAAAGGTGGAGCTATTGGAATATGGTAGGTGTATTGGCGAGGAGCTGTCTCTCTCGTCCTCAATTCTAGCCCTATTTTAGCCCTAAAGGGCTAGCGAAGTGGCCGAAGCACGGTAGCTTATCGTCGTGCCGCGAGCTAGAAGGCTAGCTGAGAAGCTTAGCCCCCGATGGCCCAATCCAGGGCCCATTAAGGTCGACCTTCCCCTGGAAAAGGCCCCCACCAAACTAACCCCTCCAGGCACAGACTCACAGTCAATTGACCATCCGCCCTGTCTCCCCTGACTTTCGTCAAACTTTCTTAAACTCCTTCCATAGAAGAATTAGCCTAACAGTATCGTAAGTCGCATCTTCTCCAACGGTGATCTGGTAGACCTCGCTTGAGGTACCAAATTGGCAAGTCTGGACTGCCCTGGCTGCCTCTGGTGCCAGGCGCATACACGAGCCTTCGGAAGCCAATCAATCAGGAGACACGTGATGAAGATATTTGCGGACTGGCATGTTGTCTGCTGATTATCATGCCTGATTGTAAATTCCTTTCTCGTGATCGCCATTGTTGCCTGCAAAGTGGTTGAGATTGCTCGCACAAGCAGGTCGAGAGACTTATTGAAATACTCAGAGATCACGATTTTCCACCATTGTCCTCTGTCTAAATTCAATCATGGCGGCTAAGCTTCCCATGAAAACCCGCATGGACCTCCGCGACCACTGGGACAGGGAAGACTGTCCAGCCAAAAGGTCGATCTCAGCTCTCAAGAAACTCATCAGTCTTCAAGTCGCTGTGATCATGAAACCCACGATCCTACGGCCCGAGTTGCAAAAACACTATCGTGACCGAAGAACCTTCGTCACAGTATAGCTGCCGTAGCACAAGCATGGGCAGACGTCTTGACGGCGAAGCTAGTAGAGGAGAGTAATTCAGAATGGACAGATCAACTCTTAGAGCTGGTCAATGAAGGCAAAAGGGGCATCGGAGTTCTAGTGGAAGCAAGAGCAGGCACTCGTGTTGTCTCAACATTCCTCCCAAAACCCGACTCAGCGTTCATTATCAGTGTTCCCGAGACTACTCCTTCCTACCGCGGCTCTCACGGCTACTTCACTACCAACTTTGCGAAGCTATTGGAGAAAGACTCAGCAACAGCCCAGGAGAATGATGACTGGATGTCCGACTCGCTCGCAACCGCAAATCACAGCCAGCAATCCAATCGTTCCCACGGAGTTGCCTTCTTTTGATAGTCTCCAACTCCCCGAGATATTGTTCGCGACACAGACACCTTACCATATGATGGTCAGGACCGTTCATAATGCGATGATCGTTTCTGGCAGTCGCCAAGGGTAAGTCTGTTTGAGAGTAAAATTTTCTTAGCATTACTGTCGCGCTTTCCAGCCTGCAGACTTTGTCGTCAATCTTCCCTTTGCATGCATGGAAAATTCGGGTGTTCTCGTCCCTATCTTCTCCTATCTTCTGCTTTTGCCAGCCTCAAATATAGTTGATTCAGAGACTTCGAAGCTGAAAGCTAACCGAGAACAATCATACAGGAGCATGAGTTGTTAGCGGGATACTTACAGAAGTACGTAAGGAACATTGAAAATCCCAGTATAAAGCTACGCCGAATCTCGTCTCTAACAACTTCTTCCTTCCAATGCAAGAATTCATTTGTGCCACTGTTATCTAAGCCAAGGGCGCATGCTCACCCAATATTCATCCAATGATAATCGATGAATTCCAAGGTGCTGACGCAACCACTGCGTCCATAGCTCCAAATAGTGAAAGCCGAACTGCAAACTTCGCATCTTGATTAGGGCTCCCTATTTGACTCCCTAAGCATTACCCCTGGCGATCCACGTTGTATATGGACAGATATCAAGCCTACCTTGATTCTGGCCTTCGCAGAGGGTATGCTGGGGTATCATTCAGTGAGGGAGGGTAGCGGGAAGAGATAGTGGTATCTCAAGCGGAATGTGACATTTAGAGAATAAAGAAGATGGCCAGTAACTAGTAAAATTTCTTGTTGGGTGGATGTCCATCTTCGGAGGAGAAGGCGAGAACTTCGCTGATTAAGGAGATCGTTACTGACAAAAGAGTATGAGTGGGAGCGGAACAAGTATTGCAGTGTTTGAGGATTCCGAGTGTTAGTATTATAGTCAAAGCTTAAGGCTTGTGTTTCATAAGGCGTAGGATTGGTGACAGAAAAAGTGAAAGTGTTGGCTGCCTGCGTAATTCACTTGGGTGCAAGAAATATTCGATTTGAGTCCGAATTAGGCCTTAAAGATCGTGCTAGATACAGCGGTTACTAATTGGGTTTCTTCTTGAGCGTTAGATGATCAATGGTTCACCACTCTCTAATTAGACTATTGTGTCACTGGCCTAACTTTGAACCTTCGAAGCTTGCGCTGAACAATCCCTCATTTGGTATAGTCCGCGTAGATATTGACCCTGAAGATTTGCCTTGAGTCGTTTAGCAGGCCTTCCGTTCTCTGATATGGTCAGAATTTGAAGCAAGGAATATACACTACCCGGTATAATTTACAATAATTTGGACTCAACTCGCAGCTCCACCGGACGCAGTCATATCAGCAGGCTCCGTGAAATCTGATCGCATCGAATAGTCTCCAACGCCTCGGATCTCGCCCATCTTCACTCCACCCAAATTATACATCCAGCCCACGGCATATCAATCGCTCTTGGGGAGTCGTGGATCCGGGATAATAACGGCGGCCAATGCTAGTTGGCTGATTCCATCAGCTTCCAGGACGCTCTAAAATAGTCGGCGGCCTCGAGAGCGCCCAAATCGAGCGTTGACATGGTCAAACTCTCATTCTTCTTCCGGAATTGCTTGAGAAGACGATACCATTTGATATCATAGTTTGACCTATCTTCTAAGGGAGGCTCACAGCTGAGTAATACCATTGTCTAGAGATGCGGACACACTTTTGTAATGTCTCGGAAACGTTTATTTGTGCGCTGTGCCAGGATTAGATCGCGAGCCGGAAGATGCCGAAGGATCGTCTCGAGCAGCTCTGGGATCATAAAGATTGAAACGACCCAGAAGACTGGTCACCTCGACGCTTGTCGGAAGTGGGTGGCGCTGCGTTGTAGCTCGGCAACGAGTGGTGTATCTGCTCGTGTCTGCTGTTGGTTGCGACCCTGAAATCAGGATCTGAGTCGCTATATGCGAAGTTTGGCGTTATAGAAGATATGGTACCCTTCCGAGAGTACCCAATCTCGAATCTGTACGTTATCAACGATTGAAAAACCCGAAGAAGAGGGTTCTAGCCAAGTCACAATCAACACCTTATCCAACGTCCTTGTGTCACCAATTGCTTCCTTCGTTGAGCCACACGTGGAGAAGAGCGCCATTCACAAATTAGAATGTTCATTCACTAGGTGAATGTAGGAGAAAAATACGCGGTATCACATAGATTGCCGACCCACGTCCCTATTGACCGAGCTCTGACCTAAACAGAGACATTGCCGATCCATGGGATATATGAATCTACTAAATGAGTTCATTGGTCTGAGCAGGCTTGGCTTACAGAAACGCTAGCTTTTTGTAACAATGGAAAGCTGGACTAGACGCGTATGAAATATTTATATGGGCGGAGATCAAGACTACTTGATCTAAGAGTCATATTAGGGAAATTTCGGGGCTCCAGTATTTCTATGAATGCACAACCTCTCTGTGTACTTTCTCTTACAAAGTTCGTGATGAACCCCCAACAACAAACCACTAGGCACTTCCCACAAAACGAATGTAAAAGATCAGCACATCAAAAGAGGTATCCATCACCCCCACCAAAGCCACGCTAGTCCTCTAACCCAGCACTGACGCAGCAAGATTCGAACTCCCCATCACCACCCTGAAATCCCCTTCAGACGGTTTATCATACTCAAACCAACTAAACCCCAGATAATTCCGGCACCTCTCCAACGCCGCCTCGCTACTAACCTGCCCAGGCCAATACTTCTTCTGTTCATCCGTCCCACCCGCCAACCATTCTGTCTCCCCAAGCACAAAGGGCAAATTGTTCGGCGCAGCGTAAGTATCATAGAAGTCTCCAAAAGCATCCGCAAAGGTTATTGATTCCGATTGGGCATACACGTCCAAGCCGACTATATCGACGTATTCGGCGCCAGGCCACCAGTCAGTGCCGATCGAGGTGATTGAAAATTAAGATACGGGCAGACTAGGAAGGAGTAAATCACGTACGAGCGTAGTCGCCATAGGTGCAGGATAAGGTGCCAGATTTAGATTTGTTCTGGATGGTCAGGATGTCAACGCCATCGGGAAGCCAGCCGACGGGGACACCGTTGGGTTTGAAGCAATCAGCCGGAACACTGACGCCGCTAGAAGAAGTTGATGTTGTCTTATCGACTGTTGCGGCAGTACTCTGAGTAGCGGCGTTGGTTGCGGTTGGGTTTGCTGGAGTGCCGGTGGCAGCTGCGGTGCCTGCTGGAGGTACGTAATTCGCAGCAGAAACGACCACGCTCGTAGCAGGCTGACTGTACACGGAATATCCATGATAGCGATGCTGTGCTAAAATCGGAGCCGCGAGGGCGCAGAATATTGATGCGACAACAGCCATCATACTGAACGATAAATACTGAAAGATAGGAAAGGAAAGGGGGGGAGGTTGTTGATATTAAAATGAGTGAAGCGGAGAGTAGCTACAGCTAGACAATAGAGGATAGTCGATGGCTATACACCTAGGAAACGGAGGTGAAAGCCTTTTCAGCGTCGCCGTAACAGCCTGATACCACGACGAGATGCATGACATTGCGTATACCTTTTCTTGTGGGCCGCCAAGCCCCAAAGTACTGCATTGCAGAGGGGCGTAGACAGCCTTAGCCATCCATCTCATGATTGCTTAAAACGAGAGGAACTTCTTCAATGGATAGTCAAGACGAACACCAAGATTTGGAAGCATTAGATGTGGCTACATCTCGGCAGGAACAAGGTACGTGCCTGCAGATCTTGGCGAACCCAATCAGCGGTGGAAACATCTTGAGCCATGGATCTTCAGGATGCCGCATTGGAGCGGAGAAGAAGGGCAGACTTGAAGTGGCTTAGATGCTTCGTGTCGCTGACTGCATCCGACACAATATATGGTGTCCTGCACTTCTATGGAAAAGCCGTGGAGGAAGCAGAATCCGAAACAAGTTGGGCCTTTCCTCCGGCGAGGTAGAGTACATTTTATCCTAGAAAAGGGGAAGCATCACCTACTCAAGGTCCTCTAAGAAAAGCGAATAGACGAGGACTCGAGCATCGGTTGGGTTTGCAGTGAGACCGTTGCAGATGAACGAAGGGCATTTAAGCTAAGCGCGGCAAGCCTCGTTTAGCGTCTTGGTCTGTTGATTGGCATGACACGCATGACTCGCGCAAAACTCTTCGAGAACCATTTCGAAACCTGCACATGGAGTAGTCCTCTTCCACAGTCTTCCAGTCTCTCCGCAGTGGAATTAGGGCTGTGCCACAGCTTTTGTATATTCTGCCCTATCAAGGTGGAGGCGTGCATCGTGCCTTTCAGGTGTAAAGCGCGTCCGGGCCGGCCCCATTGCAGCTTGCCCTCGGAATGTTTTGCTCCTCAGGAACAGCGTATACCGCCGCAGGGTTCCCCTCATAAACTCATATGTCCCTTAATTCTCCATCAATGACGAAGATTTTGTATGAGCTCGCTTAACCCAATCGGCGCCGTTGACCGTGTAGGGCCAAGACATGCTGGCAAGCTTGTATGCTGGGTGATTTGTTTCAATCCGGATTTGGTTTCCTTTGTTCAATCTACTGTTCCACAGCACACGTCGAATCGTAATTGTGACTGGCGATTTGGAGCAAGATATCGGCTGATGACTGCTCGCCTGGCCCGTTAATGTTTTATGCAGATGTCGTTGGATTGCAACTACCATTCCCGCTCAGCCTGGCTTACTAAGCAGGTCTTGGCTTAGGGCTAGGGCAAACCCCTTAAGATAATATATAGCTGGCAATTACCATAGATACTACTCCTTAATAAACTATATTAATATATAAAAGAACTATACCTATAGACGTTACTAACGGGTTATAAACCCGGTATATATTATATCTATTATATAGTTTATTTAGTGTATTCCTAGGGCGAGCTAGAAAACCGTTAAAGAAATAATAATATTTTATATTTCTTATACCGTTACTTTAAGAGTAAAATCCCTAAAATCCTTAATATTCTCTATATTAATTACTCCTTATCTATATTACTCTTAAATATAATAGGAGGTAACGATAATATAAAGATTTTTAAATTAAAAAGTAAAAGTAACTAGGAGTTATAGAAAATCGATATTATTATTATTCTAAAGGCTAAGAAAGTCTAGGGGTATATTATCAATAAAGATAAATACTAATATTCTATCGTTTTAGATCCGTTAACTAGAATAACTATTTATCGAGATATCGAAGGGAGATTATATAAAATTATATTTATTATACCGGAAAAGAAGAAAGAGTATAAGGTAACTAAAAAAGAATATTAGAAAAAACTAAACAAATAAAAGAATAATTATAAAATAATATATAATTATATTTTATTTAACTTAGAACTAAACCTAAAGATTTATATCGCTAGCGTTACGAATAATACTAAAGCGATAAATATTCTATATTAATTATTCGAGTATTTTAACGCGTAGACTATCGATTTATATATATATTAAATTACTCGTAAAGACTAGGATAATTTTAAGTCTTTATTAAACTATAAAAATTATATAAAAATATATTAAAAGAGGCTCGTTAATATAGGAACCCTATTATTTAATTAAATATTAATATTATACTTTAGAATAGGAATTAACCCTAAATTATATATATATATTATTAATATATAGAGTCTAGCTAAAAAAGATAAAACGATATTTATTTTAAATAATATATTTAATAAATTTTTAAAATATAATAATCGTCGATAAAATTTAAAAACTTTAACGTTAAAAAAGTAGAATAAATATAGAAATAATAAGAGTAGAAATCGTAATACTTTTAATTATAAATTAGGATCTAGGAATAACTCCGTAAATTTTAGTTATAAAAAAGGTAAAAATAGTAGAAATTATCGAAAAAATAGATTTAATAATAAATTATATAAAGAAAGAAAAAATTACGAGGGTTATAAAAAGTATTATTTTATAAAAAATTATTACTACTTTTATAAAAATAAAGGGCCCGAAGGTTAGAAAGTATATAAAAGTAAATAATATCTTTTAACTAAAAACCGTATTAATAGTTTAGGTAAGAAATCTACTAGGGTTAAAAAAATTAAAAAAATATTTATTTCTAACTATATAAATAAGATTAAAATATTAAATAATAATAAGAATAATACCTTCTAGATAGACTCGATTATAGATATTTATATTATATATAATTTCTCCTTATTCGATAAAACTATATATAAGGAGAAGCGATATAAATTTATAATAATTAGGGATAAATCCTAATATAGGATTTATAATATTAATACTATTATTCTTAACCCGTTTATTAATAGTAAATATAAGGAGTTAGATCTCGTTAATATATATTACATTCCCGATATAGAATATAATCTCCTATTATTAGGAACGCTAGAGCGGAATAGTTATAAATTTTAAGTAGTTAATAAGAGAATAAATATCTTAAATAAATAAAAGAAGTTTTATTTATCTAGAACCCGTATCGGGACTAGATACTCATTTAATTTAAAAAAATCCCTATTTATATTTAAATCTAGGGTAGATTCTTTTCTTCTATCTTTTATAATTACTAGCTCTTTAATTAAATCTAGATTATAAATTTAATAATATAAAAGGTTTTATTATTTAAATATAAATAATATTAAAAGGCTAGTATATATATTAAAAAAAAAAAAAATTAGAAAATTATATCGTTTTAGGCCCTAGAACTACCTACTAAAAAATATAAACTATATATTATAGGGTATGAATACTATATTATCGTTCGTATATTTAAATAATCTAACTAGATAAAAAGAGCTACTAATTAAAGCGAGTTAATATATATTAATATTATTAACGGTAGTTAAATTATATATATATTAGAGAGTAAATATTATTATAATATCTAAAGCCGCTAGCGTAGAGCTAGCGGCTTAGTAATAAGATAAAAAACGTAAAGTAGTTATAAAGTTTAATACTAAGTAGTTTTTAAATCCTAGATTTAATAATAAAACTAATCTCTAAGGATTCTAATAAAACGGGGGAATATTAATTTAATATAAAATTATTAAAAGTTAGAACCCCGCGATATTAAAGCTAGAACTCTATATCGATAAATAATAATATTATAGAGGTAGCGGAGCGTAGGTATATATAATCGCGCTAGCGTCTTTAACGGGGCGTAGGCGTATATAATATATTACTATTTTATAATTATCTTTTTTTTTAGGCCCTAGTCTCTAGGTACTTAAATATTTTAATTAAAAAATATTTATTAAAAAATCTTTAAACCCCCTAAAGAAAATAAAGGAAAAGAGTTATTTAATATAATAACGTTATTATATAATAATCTAAATATAAGGCTATATACCTAATCCTTTAATATTTATAGTATTAATTACGAAATAATATTTAGTTAAATTACGAAGTTTATTAAAAAATCTTTAAACCCTTAAGAGAAATAAGAGAAAAGAGTTTTCTAATTTATATTATCGGTCCTCTAGCGCTAATATATAATACTAGTCACGGAATAACACGAAACTATTTCTTATAGTACTATTATATAGTATTAATAACGGAAGAGTAATACTACTAATTTATTTCTACTATATAATAGTACTAGTAGTAAATAAATAATATATTTATAAAACTATCCCTATAGTATTAATATATAATAATAGTAATTAATTAAATAATATTTCTTTCGTCCCTATAATACTATTATATATAATAGTAACGGAGCGAAATAGTATATACTATCGTTTATATAGCGTTTATAGTATTTATAGTAAATATAGTATATTAGATTATTTTTATAGTATTTATAATATTAGTAACGGAATTAACAAGGGGTTAATATAATAATATATAATATAAAAGATATTAATTATTCTATAAAGGATTTGGCCCTAATATACTAGAATCTTAATATTACCCTAGTCTCGATAGGGCTAGCGCTAGGGCTTAGCCCGCCGTTTTAATAAATATTTATAATAATACTCTTATTAAAGTCTACCCCGTAATAGATCGCTTAATTTAAAAAAAAGAAGTTAACGCCCTCGTTAATACGTTTATATAGAGTATCGTTAGTAATAACGTAAATAACGTCTATATATAGAAGTAAATAAGTAAGTAGTATATATTCTAAATTATCGATTAATTACGGGTAGGCCCGTAGAGCCTTAAAGTTTAATATAAAACCGTAAAGTTTAGTATTAAAATCGCGATAGCGAGGTAAAGCGATAGGGAGGTATAGAGATAACGTAGATAACTAACGATAAGAGCTATAGTATTAATAAAATAAAGATATATATATATAGCGTTATAAAAATATTAATACTAAAGGACTAGGGCCCTAAATATATATTAATAAAATAAAATCTTAGTGTAAATTTAGGCTAGATCTAGGCTAGATTTAAATAAAAGTCGTTTAACGGTACTTTTAGAATTAAAACTATTTTAACGCGGAGCTAGTCCCGATTCGGTCAAATAATTATATAATTTTTATATTATCCGAAACTCTTTTCTATATAAATATACTATTTAATTAAGAAGTAACGATAATAAAGGGTATATACTTAAATCTATATAGGGGAGTATATAAGTAATACTATATTAAAATATTCGGGCTATATAACTCTACGTATAATTAAACGAATAATTTAAAATTATTAAAGAGTAGTTTTACCGGTTCTTAGTATAGTACCCCTTTAATATTATTATAGTACCCGTACTCTAAATAGAGCTCGATAAATAGATTTAATATAATAATTATTTCCTAGTAAAGGTAGATAAAGGGCGATAATATAAAAGAGAAATATAATTATATTTCTAGAGTTATCGACCCTAGAAGAAGAATTTAGTTTAGTATTTAGTTTATTATTTATATTCCTTAATAAGTTCGTTTATAAAAACGTTTTTAATATTTATTTAATAGTCCTATATAAATCCCTAGCCTTTCTAAAATAAAAGGTATTCGGTAGTATAACCCTTCCTCTTTTTAATAACGCGTTTATTAAAAATATACTCTAGTTCTTATTCTAGCTTTAAGTCGTCTCGCTCGGTTTCTACTACTTTAAAGTTAATAGGCCGTGGATATTTAAAAGGGTCTTTATCCGGTAATAAATACTATTTTAATTATATTATTAAAAATATATTATAAATTTTCTAATTTTCTGGGATATTAAGGCGGTATACGAGTTTACCGATATAATTAAAAACCTTGAATAACCTAGTTATTTATTAACTATATTTATAACTAGTAAGTTTATTTACCGGAATATTATAATTTTTATATAAATATAATAAGACCTAGTCCCCTTTATAGAAATAATAAAAGTAATAAATACGATTATAATACTCCTTATTATATATTTAAATATAAGTAATTATATCCGAAGTTTAAATATATACTAGCTCCTTTAATAAAATATTATTCTCTTAACTTCTTAAGTTTAACGCGTTATTAATAATAAAACCGAAAACTACTTTATTTAAAATATAGTTAATGAGCTAGGAAAACGTATTATTATATTATATATTTATAAAAGGTAGTACTTCTTCCTAGACTTTAAAGTTTTATAAAATAGCGATCTAGAATTATAATATAATTTTAATAATTTAATTTATACGCTCGCTTAATTTATCCGTTTATAGATAATAAGCGGTAGAAAATATTAAATTTATTTTAAATTTATCGAATAAAGCCTTCTATAGGGTATTTATAAATTTACGGTCGTGGTTAAAAAGAATAACCTTCGGAATACCCTAGTCTACTAAATATAAACGACGTAAAAGTATATTTATTTATTACTCTACTTTCTATATTAATTTTCCTAGAATCGCGGTTACCTTTCAGGAAAATTTATATATAATAGTTATAATATTATCGAATCCTTCCTAGGAAAGGGGTAAGGTTAGGATAAAATTAATAAAAATTATATAAAAAGAAGAGGGCGGTATAAAAATAAATTATAATACTTTATAAAGTTTATACCTAGGAGTACCGAAGAGTTAATATTATAAATAATATCGTAAATACTCCTCTAGTTTCTTATTTAATTTATATATATACTAGTACCTAGTTATTATTTTATAATATTTATATCTTCTTATATACGAGCTAGAATATACGATATTAAATAAAGTTTTAATATATAAAGAAGGTATATATAAACGCTCCGGTATATATACTCGATTAATAACTAAATTACCGGTATACTATATTAAACCGTTATTCCCCTTCGAAAAAAGAAGATCTACGGCGTCCTCGCTAGTTTCTACGTTATAGTTAAATATATAATTTATTTTAATCTAAAAATCGTTATTCTAGTACCTTTAAAGTAATTCTTATTTAAACTATATATTTATTTCTATTAATATATAGACTTTATATATATATACCTAGAGTATATCTAGCTCGCTTTCTAAAAAATCCTTAACTATATTCTTCTACTATAGTCGGGATAGGGTATTTAGTACTATATATTTAATACTAGATTTATAACGGATCTCTATATTTTAAAAACGCTAAATATAATTTAAGGCCCGTATAATACGTAAATTAATCTTTACCGTAAATAAAGTAGTTATATTTATTTATTTAATTATACTAAATATAACTTTATAATTAATATAGACGATTATTTTAGAGGTTAATTCGATTATATATTTAATTTTAATAAATACCTATACTATTCCTACTAATTTTATTTTAATAGGTTAATAGTGTATTTCTATATTCTTAAAAAGTCGGTTAAGGAAAAAGATAGGCTAAATTTATTTTTAGTTAAAATAAAGGCCTTTTAACTCTCCTATAATATAATAAATTATAACCTCGTATAAATAATTCCTTTTTATCGTCGAAGTAGTATAAAAAGGAAGGTTTAAAAAGGATATTTTAAATAATTTTAAACGAACGGATCTCTTATAGGGAAGGTAATTTAAAACTAGTCTTCTTAATATATTCCTATCGTTAAGCGCCTATAGGTAGTACTCTATTTAATAATATAATTTTCTTATTTTATAAAGACCTAGTTAGAGTAGTATAATCTTTAATATAATCTCTTAATTAACTAGTTATTCCTAGGTACGTCTTAAATACTACTAGCGTTTAAGAGAAAATTAGTTATTTAATAACTATAAGTTTTTCTTTAGAAATTAATAGCCCGAATAAATTAACCTTCTAACTAAATAATATAATTAACGGATAACCGATAAACGTTTTCTTAAAGTTAATTAAAATATTAAATCTAACGAATAAAGAAAATACTATATATAGGTATTAAATATAATCCTTAAGGGTCTAAGAGAATACTATAATATTATTAATATATACTCGGGCGAATACTTTATAAATACGTAGGATCCGGTCTATTTACTATTATATATATATAGGCGAGTTTTTAAATCTTATTACCGTAATATTAAAAGTCTTTTAACCGCGGTATAATATAATAATAAACTTATATCTATCCTTAAGATATACTCGCTATTAATAGAAGAAATTAACCGCGTCGATAACGGTAATCTAACAATAACCCTTAACGGCGTTAATTATATTATTCTATAAAGATAAATAGTAGACGTCTACTATAATTATAGTATTTAAACCTCGAATATTAATAACGGTACGACCCTTCTTAATACCGTCTAATTTTATAGTCTAAATAACGAAGATTAAGAAACTAAATAGAGTAGCCTATATTATCTATTTAAATCGTCCCTAAATATATAGTTTATTAAAGATTTCGTTAATAATCTTCCGGCTCTTATTTCCTATAAAATAAATATATATTATTTTAAGTACTTTATCTTCCTAGTCGGCGCGAAGTAATATATATATTTATTCGTTTTCTAGAATATTAATAAAGCCTCCTTCTACTTAAAGTATAAAGAATTAATTAATAACCTTTACTAGCTCCGGTTATTTATTATAAATAATAATACCGTTTAAGAGGATACTATTTTTTATCGAAGTAATTACCTCTATTAATAGTATAAAAGGCCGGGAACTAGTTAAATTCTTTATATCTTTACCCCTTAAAAGTTATTTAAGAAGTAATAAATTAGTATTAACGGTAATTATACTATTAAAAGTGTTTTTAATAAAAGTTTCTTTATATTTTTAAAAAGGCCTTTATATAACGAGCTCGCGAACGTCGTTATTATTTATAATAATACTATAGTAGCTATTAAATTAAACCTCGACTATTTAGCCTAGTTTTATATTCCTAGAGAT
>JAABUS010000743.1_pt1 | contig 79781 bp, 75 predicted proteins | sample 5560161 | NCBI WGS metagenome assembly JAABUS01 (sample SAMN10711885, study PRJNA513376) | rock metagenome | isolation source: Antarctica rocks | place: Antarctica: Victoria Land, Trio Nunatak nord | collected 2016-01-04
TAAACGGATAAATAAATAAAGCGCTAAAATTAGGTATTAAAGTACTATTTATATATATTTATTAATAATAAATAAATTAATTAGACTAGATTACTACTTATAATAAAATTTTTAATAAATAATAATTAGAGTACCGCCGTCGGAACGATATCGTTTTTTTATATATACGGTTATTATCCTAAAATCCGCTAGGAGGTCGAGGACGATTCTAGGGAAGAAAGAGTATTAATTATAAATAATAAAATACGATAATTATAAACTTTAAAGAATAAAATTACGGAGTATCTTTAAAGCGCTACCGAGTACTAAATTAAATAATATAATAAAATATATAAATTATAAAGTTATAAAGTTAGTAATTTAATTATATTAATAATAAAGAACCTAAAGTAAAAGCGCTTAAATAGGAAATTACTTTATAAATTTATAGAGCTCTTTAGGATTATTAATAAAATAAGAGTATAAATTTACCGCCTACTATTATTTTTTATATATAGAATCTATAATACCTTTTATATATTATTATTTAAGTTATATTATCTTCGCGATTATATTAATATAGCGGAATCTTTTATATAAACCCCCGAATTTATTAATAATAATAAATTATAGGAGGTAGAAGAGGTAATCGATAAAATTAAGAATAAAGAAAATATTTAATATAAAGTTAAATAAATTAATTAGGGCGAAGAATATAATTAATAACTACTAAACGAAAAGTTTATTAATATTAATAAATTAATTAAAGTCTTTAAATAAACGGGTAGTAAATATAAATATATAAATATAACTAAAGAGGTTACTTAACTATATAAAATAATAAAGCGGAGGAAAGGAAACCGATATTAAAAATAAATATTACTACTTTTATATTAATATTTATATAACGGATATTCTCCTCTATATTTATAACTTTATTATATAGTTTTAAGGTATAACTAAATTCAATTTATTATTAAACTATTTATATACGATAGCGATAAGATATCGTATTTATAAAAATACTTTTATTTTAGGTATAGTTTATATAAATACTTAAACTATATTATTAAATAGTATATCTAAATAAATTTAGCTAGCGCCGATTTAAGAAAAAAAAAATCGATATTAATATTATATTATACGAAAGATTTAATTATTATCGGAATTATTAAAAGAAGATATAGTCTTTTTGATATAATCCTTAAGAATATTATCTTCCTCGGGACTCTTTAGATCCCGTTTATATTAACGGAAACTTTTAATCTTTTCTTCGAGAATTTTATTTATCGTCTTTAATTCCTTAATACGCTAATTCGCCGCCGTTAATTAATTTTATAAGTTAGCGATTATAATAAGGGTTTACCTATTAATTACTATTATTTTACTATATATTTTATACTACTAGGTAATTTCTTTATTTATTAATTTATATTTATATTCTTTTTTAAGAGTTTTATTACTAATACGGGCGTATTAATATATAAACCTTCTTATCTTCCTTCGGAAAGATTTAGGGATTTATTATTATTAATATATACTACTTTAAAATTTACGGTTATAATTTGTTTTTACGTAATAATCGATTCCGTAGCGATTAATATAATAGAGTATATAAAGAGGGGACGTACCTCGAATATAATTATTATTAAATTAATAGAAATAGACTCGGTAAAGGAGTTATAAAATATAGTAAATTACTATTATAATTAATATTATATAGTCGCGTTAATAGCGGACTAGTTATATTTATTAGTATATTTATAACTAAAATAATTAATATAAATAAACTAATATTATCGGTAAATAGGAGTTATTTATAGAGTTAAAAAAAACTATATATAACGAGAGTATTATCTATATATTAATTATAATACTAGAATACTATTATAAAGCTAGAGTAATAATATACGAGAAAGATTAAAGGAGTTACGAAAAGAGAAAGTAAATAAACGAGCGAGTTTATTTTAATAATAAACTATCGCGCTAAATACTTTATTATTATAATACGTTGATACGCGCCTCCGCTCCGTTACCTCGCTTTTATTAATAGATATAATCGTTATTATAATAGTTATATTATTACTAATCTCCCGGTATAATATTAGGGCTATACCGTTTATATATAATATTTTATTACTAGTATTTTTATAATATAGTAAAAGTATATAGTAAAGGTAGTTATTATTATTCCGTTACTAGTATTATAAATACTATAAAAATAATCTAATATACTATATTTACTACGAGTACTATAAGCGCTATAGGAACGATAATATATACTATTTTACTCCGTTACTATTATATATAATAATATTATAGGGACGAAAGAAATATTATTTAATTAATTACTATTATTATATATTAGCGCTATAGGGACAACTTTATAAATATACTATATATTTACTATAAATATACTATATATTTACTATTAATATTACTATATAATAGAGGTAGTTTAGTAATATTACCCTTCTATTATTAATACTATATAATAATACTATAGGAAATAATTTCGTATCGCTCCGCGATTAATATTATATATTAGCGCTATAGGACCGATAATATAAACTAGAAGACTTTTTTCCTTTATTTCTTTTAGGGGGTTTAAAGGTTTTTTAATAAACTTCGTAATTTAATTAAATATTATTCCGTAACTAGTATTATAAATATTAAAGGATTAGGTACGTAGCTTTATATTTAAATTACTATATAATAACGCCGTTATATTAAATAACTCTTTTCCCTTATTTCCTTTAAGGGGTTTAAAGGTTTTTTTAATAAATATTTTTTAATTAAAGTATTTAAATACCTAGAGACTAGGGCCTAAAAAGAGAGGTAATTATAAAATAATAATATATTATATACGCCTACGCCCCGCTAAAGACGCTAGTGTATTATATATACTTATACTCCGTTACCTTTATAATATTATTATTTATCGATACGGGGTTCTAGCCTTAGTATCGCGGGGTTCTAACTTTTAATAATTCTATATCGAGTTAATATTCCCCCGTTTTATTAGAATCCTTAGAGATTAGTTTTATTATTAAATCTAGGATTTAAAAACTATTTAATACTAAACCCCGTAATTATTTTACGTCTTTTATATTATTATTAAACCGCTAACTCTACGCTAACGGTTTTAGGTATTATAAAATATCTATTATTTACCTTTATAGAATAATATAATTAACGCCGTTAAGAGTTATTATTAAATTATCGTTATCGACGCGGCTAGTTTCTTCTATTAATAGCGAGTATATTTTAAGAATAAATATAAGTTTATTATTATATTATACCGCGGTTAGGAGATTTTTAATATTATAATAATAAGATTTAAAAACTCGCCTATATATATATAGTAATAAATAAACTAGATCCTATATATTTATAAAGTATTCGCCCGAGTATATATCGATAATATTATAATATTCTTTTAAACCCTCGAGGATTATATTTAGTATTTATATATAGTATTTTCTTTATTCGTTAAATTTAATATTTTAATTAACTCTAAGAAGGCGTTTATTAATTATCCGTTAATTATATTATTTAGTTAGAAAGTTAACTCGTTCGGGCTATTAACTTCTAAAGAAAAGTTTATAATTAATTAAATAATTAATTTTCTCTTAAATACTAGTAGTATTTAAAACGTACCTAAGAATAACTAGTTAATTAAGAGATTATATTAAAGATTATACTACTCTAGCTAGGCCTTTATAAAATAAGAAAATTATATTATTAAATAGAGTACCCCTTATAGGTGTTTAACGATAGGAATATATTAAAAAAACTAGTTTTAAATTACTTTCCTTATAAGAGATTTATTTATTTAAAGTTATTTAGAGTACCCTTTCGAAGTCTTTCTTTTTATACTATTTCGACGATAAAAAGGAATTATTTATCGATCTTAATATTAATAAGGAATTCGGTTACGAGGTTATAATTTATTATATTATAAAAAAGTTAAAAGGTCTTTATCCCGACTAGAAGTAAATTTAGTTTATTCTTTTCCTTAACCGACTTCTTAAGGATATAGAAATATACTATTAACCTACTAAAATAGAACTAGTAGGAATAGTATAAATATTTATTAAAATTAAATATATAATCGAATTAACCTTTAAAATAGTCGTTTATATTAATTATAGAGCTACGTTTAATATAATTAAATAAATAAATATAACTACCTTATTTACGGTAAAGATTAATTTATATATTATACGGGCTTTAGATTATATTTAGTATTTTTAAAATATAAAGATTCGTTATAAACCTAGTATTAAATATATAATACTAGATACTCTATCCCGACTATAATAGAAGGACGTAGTTAAGGACTTTTTAAAAGACGAGTTAGATATATTTTAGGTATATATATATAAAGTCTATATACTAGTAGAAATAAATATATAATTTAAATAAGAATTACTTTAAGGGTACTAGAATAACGACTTTTAAATTAAAATAAATTACATATTTAACTATAATATAAAAACTAGCGAGGACGTCGTAGATCTTTCTTTTTCGAAGGGGAATAATAGTTTAATATAATATACCGATAATTTAATTATTAATCGAGTATATATACCGGAGCGCCTAGATATACCTTCTTTATATATTAAAACTTTATTTTACATCGTATATTCTAGCTTATATATAAGAAGATATAAATACTATAAAATAATAATTAAATACTAGTATATATATAAACTAGATAAGAAACTAGGGGAGTATTTATAATATTATTTATAATATTAATTATTCGGTACTCCTAGGTATAAATTTTATAAAGTATTATAATTTATTCTTATACCGCTCTCTTCTTTCTATATAATTTTTATCGATTTTATCCTAGCTTTACCCCTTTCGTAGGAAGGATTCGATAATATTATAATTATTATATATAAATTTTCCCGAAAGGTAACCGCGATTCTAGGAAAATTAATATAAAAAATAGAATAATAAGTAGATATATTATTAAGTCGCTTATATTTAATAAATTAAGGTATTCCGAAGGTTATTTTTTTTAACCGCGATTATAAATTTAAAAATACTTTATAGAAGACTTTATTTAATAAATTTAAGGTAAATTTAATATTCTTTAATATTTATTATCTATAAACGGATAAATTAAACGAGTATATAAATTAGATTATTAAAATTATATTATAATTTTAGATTATTATTTTATAAAACTTTAAAGCCTAAGAAAAGATACTACTTTTTATAATTATATAATATAATAATATATTTTCTTAATCTATTAATTATACCTTAAATAAAGTAGCTTTTAGTTTTATTATTAATAACGCGTTAAACCTAGGAAACTAGGAGAATAATATTTTATTAAAAAAATTAATACGTATTTAAACTTCGGATATAATTATCTTTATTTAAATATATAATAAAGAGTATTATAATTATATTTATTATTTTTAATATTTCTATAAAGAGGACTAGGCTTTATTATATTTATATAAAGATTATAATATTCCGGTAAATAAACTTACTAGTCGTAAATATAATTAATAAATAACTAGTTTATTTAAATTTTTTAATTATATCGGTAGGTTTATATACCGCCTTAATATCCCGGAAAATTAGAAGATTTATAATATATTTTTAATAATATAACTAGAGTAGTATCTATTATTAGATTAAGACTCTTTTAAATATCTACGACCTACGAACCTTAAAGTAATAGAAACTAAACGAGATAACTTAGAGTTAGAATAAAAACTAAAGTATATCCTTAATAACCGCGTTATTAAAAAGGGGAAGGGTTATACTACCGAATACCTCCTATCCTAAAAAGACTAGGGATTTATATAGGACCGTTAAATAAATATAAAAAACGTTTTCATAAACGAATTTATTAAGGAATACGAATAGTAGGCTAAATATTAAATTAAATTCTTCTTCTAGGGTCGATAACTCTAGAAGTATAATTATATTTCTCTTTTATATTATCGCCCTTTATTTACCTTTATTAAGAAATAACTATTATATTAAATCTATTTATCGAGCTCTATTTAGAGTACGGGTATTATAATAATATTAAAAGAATATTATATTAAGAATTAATAAAATTACTCTTTAATAATTTTAAATTATTCGCTTAGTCGTACGTAGAGTTATATAGCCCGAATATCTTAATAGTATATTATTTATATATTTTTTTATATAGATTTAGGTATATACCCCTCGTTATTACTACTTCTTAATTAAATAGTATATTTATAAGGGAAAGAACTTCGGATAATATATTAATTATATAATTATTTAGCCGAATCGGGACTAGCTCCGCGCTAAAATAATTTTAATTCTAAAAATATTATTAAACGACTTTCCCTAGTTAGCTAGATTTATACTAAGACTTTATTTTTTTAATATATATTTAGGGCTCTAGTCCTTTAGTACTAATACTTTTATAATATTATATATATACGCCCCTATTTTATTAATATTATAGTTTTTATTATTAATTATTTACGTTATCTTTATACCCCCCTATCGCTTTACCTCGTTATCGCGATATTAATATTAAATTTTACGACTCTACGTTAAACTTTAAAACTCTACGGGCCTACCTATAATTAGTCGATAATTTAGAATATATATTTCTTATTTATTTACTTTTATATATAGACGTTGTTTACGTTATTATTTACGATACTCTATATAAATATATTAACGAGGGCGTTAACTTCTTTCTTTTAAAAAAGGCGATTTATTACGAGGTAGACTTTAATAAAAGTATTATTATAAATATTTATTAAAATAACGGGCTGAGCCCTACCGCTAGCTCTATCGAGATTAAAATAATATTAAAATTCTAATATATTAAAGCCAAATCCTCTATAGAATAATTAATATCTTTTATATTATATATTATTATATTGACCCCGTGTTATTCTTTAGACCTATCGAGTTATTATTAAATTTCTTCGGGTTAACTCCCGTTTATTAAACCTCTTCGAGTTAGAAATACTAACTTCGTAATTAAACGGCGGCAGGTTTAAGTATAGAATTCTATATTTTTATTAAATAACCCTTATTTATAACGATATATTTAAGAATTATTTATTTATTTATTTAATTTATTTTTTAATTCTCGTCGCGAGATATATCGATAAATTATTAGTTTTTTTAAAAATAAAATTAAAATCTTTTATAATAATTCTTTATTATCTCTCGACTTATATTAATTTTAAAAAATATAATTTCTTTTATATTTTTCCTTTTCGTATAATTTATTATAAAAGAATTTTTTTTTTTTAATTTTTTATTTATTCGGTATAAAATTTATATATTATCTCGCCCTAAATAAAAGAATAAAGAAAAAATATTAAATATTTATAAATTTATAAACCTCGATATTCGAAAATTTAAAAGGTTAAAAAATCGAAATAAAGAAATTTTAATAAAAATATAAATTCTATATTTAGACGTAGTAATACTCGTTTTATAATTAAATATTAACTAACCCGAAGGGGTTTAGTATAATACTATATTTATACTTTAAATTCTATATACTAAAAATTATATTTCGTATTTTTTATTTCTAACTCTAAAACTCTTCGGTTGTCGCGAGATCTTAAGTAAATAATTAAATATTATATATAAATTTTATTTGAATCTATTATACTAATTAAGATAAACAAGGGTCGTCGAAAATAAATCTTATATAAATTAAGATTTTCGTTAATATAAAAAATTTAGTGTGTATTATAACTTACTACACCTTTATTTTTAATTAGAACTTTGAAATTTTTAGTTAATTAAATGATTTATAATATATAAGTACTATATCTACCTCTAGCGATATTTTACGACATAGAGATCCGTACTCGTTATAGTCAAATATCCTATTAAAATTTCTTTTTATTTACGAATAAGCTGAACCTGAGCTGATTCTATATTTTTGCGCTCAGACCTGCCGCCGTTCAGCTGCGAAGTCAGCACTTCTAACCCGAAGGGGCTTAGTGAACGGGAGCTAACCCGAAGGGGCTTAGCGGTGGCTCGGCAGGTCTGAGGGACTGAGGCAAGCGATGCTGTTGATGTCACTTCCTGCTGCAGTCGGCCTTTCATCTCCACATCCAATCCTACAAACTCCTCGAGTTTGCGTGGAGCGCACGGGAAGATGACGGAGCGGCTACTGCAGTTCGCACACTTAGACGATGCCTACAAATGTCCACCTGCACCTGGTGCATGTAATTTTCTGTTAGAGCTGCAGAGGGTAATTCCTTTTTTCCAGACGTCAAGATTGGATCAGTCACACCCCACTACCCTGTACCTTGGCGATCTATTGTTGATTTGCTACCATGTATCTTTCAAAGGATTCTTCGTGCGTTCTCAAATGGTGTCGTGTCGGTCTGGACCCTGCGACTATTCCAGATTTCTTGAGACGCATCAAGCTGTTCTCGGCCCCCAAGTTGATACACCCGGAAGCGTACCGGAATTATTTAAGTTCAACAGCGGGACCTGCATGGCGAGCGCCTGCTTGTCCAATAGCATTTGCACCCTGCTTCTGCAGCCTTATTCTCCTGAAAGGGAGGACGCTCTATGGATCTTGTACCCTGCACGAGGATGTTTTCTTATCGCTAAATGGTGCTGACCGGCGTGCTCGATAACCCCAACCTCATGAACGTTTTCGATTAGCATGCCACTTCGTGCTCTTGACCACCTCTTTCTCTGTTCATTCTCCAATTGCTACTTTCACATGCCCTGGGAATCTGATTTTTCGAGGGTTGTCTGGATCCTTATGACTTGGTCTAAATCTTTGGTCTGCGAAGCATATTCCCCGTTGATCTCTTTTTCGGCCAGAATGCAGTCCTTCCAGATAGCGCTCCTGCTTCTCTTGTTTACCAACGCCCAAGACATCACTTTCGACCCTAACTCTGTAGATCTGACTACCAAGAGTATGTTGCTGCTTCACAAGATCCAATCTTAAGGGTGAATCCGGGAATTAATTCACCCTTGTTCAGATCAATGGTGCCAAGGCCAGCTCGCCAATTGTCCGACACTCTGTGGCGGTCAAGCAGCCATCAAGAACAACCTGTGTACTGGGGTAAGCCTCCTGTCTTTTATTCTTCCTTCTACTCTGAGCTGACCTTCCTGTTCATAGTCCTCTCTTGATTACATCTGCACCTGCACAAATGGCTCCAGCCCTGCAAATATAGACGACTATAAAGGCACTCTTCCCAACTTTGTTTGCGAAGCTACCTTCCAACAGTGCCGAATTGCAAATCCTGGTAGCGACAATTGTATACCGTGCGGTACGCTGATGCCGAGCGATGTTGAAGCCGTGGCGCCGGCCACGAGTGCTGTCAGAGTGACTCAGCCTGCAGCCGTTGTCCAGGTGACCGAAATCGCGCCTGGTACGACCAATGTTTTGACGTCTATACAAGCTGCAGGTGCAACAGACACAGCAGGTAATATAGCGACTGCCCCGTCGACGATCCCCATCACATCGACTCACACCCCAACGGCATTTCCAACAAATACCACGACCCCCTCTCCTGCGCGTGCCACAAGCACCACCAAACCCTCATCTGAATCAGCTTCAACATCTACATCGTCAGGCTTAAGCTCGTCAGCCAAGATAGGCATCGGCCTAGGCGTGCCTCTCGGCGTGATCATCGCGGTGGTTGTTATCGGCCTCTTCCTATACAGACACAGGCGGTACAAGCAGAAGTCAATATCGCAAGGCGACAACTTTATGGCGCCTGCAGGTATACATTCAACAAAGGACCACGAAGCAAAAGCAGCTAAATCTGGATGGAAAAGTGGTGCTACAAAAGAGCTGAAACATGATGTTGATGACGGTGGCTCAGAGCCAGTGCTTAGTGGTATGCCGAAGGAGATGAAACATGATATAAGAGCTGATGAGTCGAAAAATGTACATGAAGTCTACGGGGACGATGTGCCCGTTCCCTCGAGAGAGTTGCCTGGCTCGCCAGGTGTGCGCCGCTCGGAACTTCCTGGTAATAGCGGCACCTTATGATAGGTATGCATTTGATTAAGCAGTGCAGTCTCGTTGCGGATGTCTCTGTTGTGATAACAAAAAAACCAAAACCTGAATAGGAATTTCGTCATGTGTACTTTTACAACACTCCTTGGCTCCCCCCAGATTTAGAAATCGTCCGTGGTCGGTGGCTTGCTAGACATGAACTAAAATACGGAGTCAAGCAGATCCTTGCGTGCATTCGACGTATTCGTCTGTACCAAGGACCGCTAAGGATGTAACCCTGAGACTGAGATTGCCCAATGGGGGCGCTTGGTGATTTCAGCCCGACATGCAGCTGTTTCACCAGTTGAGGCAGAAGGACGCGACACAAGAGTTCCATGCTGGCTTTTGAATGTCGTTCGGGAAATTAAGTATCACCCACATTGTTGCCAGGCCACGATTTCGGAATGTTGGCGAGTAGATCAGATCTGTATTTCGTCAGTGCTGAGTCACAGGGGCCATACCCCTACATTATCTCATTCTCTTACGTTTGATTCACTCACCACTTTTCACAACCTTGAGACGCTCTTCTCTACAGTCAATTGTCACTCTACGGCATTTAGGATTGGCTTCCATTAGGAATAACACAGATACCTCGATATCCTGATCGTTACTGTACGTCAATTATGCCACCCAGTGTACCCCAATTAATCGGCAACCCCAATTCAGTTGATCTCGCTACTAAAAGTAAGTTGCTGGCTTGTTCAAGATATTGCTTCTGTACTGATAAACAAAGTTCAACGCTGGCTCACCATTCTCTAGATCAATGGTGTCAGGGTGAGCTTGCAACTTGCCCGACACGGTGCGGGGGAGTGGCGGACACCATCAGCAACGCATGTACCGGGGTGAGCTCCCTCTCCTAAGAAACCTGAAAGAATTTCCATGTGAGCTGACCACTCTACTAATAGTCTACTCTCAAATAAACTTGCACCTGCTCCAACAACTCGAGCCCTCCATATTTTGCCGACTAAAGTACACGGGGACTTTACCGAGTTTTATTTGCAAAGCCAGCTACCAACAATGTCTTAACGCACATCCCGCTAGCTCTACGTGCCAGACTTGTAATCCGCTCGTACCGAGCGACGTCGGTAGTGGGGCACCCAGTACAGCTGTGCCAAGCTCGTCAGCAGCGACTTTCACCACTCAGATTTCGGCCACTCAGATTTCGACGAGGACTTCCTCACTCACAAACATCTTCCGTGACTTCCAAACCCAATCCGGAACAATCGTACCACAATGGACTCTAGCCCCACCTCTTCCTCCCAAGCAGTTGTGACAATAAGTCCTGGGGCAGCCCCAGAATTTACATCAGCAGGTCTGAGCTCATCATTAAAAATAATCATCGGTATGATAGTGCCTCTTGGCCCCATTCTTGTTTGTCTTGTCGCATTCCTGATGTACAAATTCCTTCAACATTGGCGACATGCTTGGCTGAAGTTTCCCAGCGATGATGCCCGACATATGCAAATACCTATTGCGGTGCAGGTTGGGGAGAAGCCATTTGAAGACAGATTACTGGACAAGTCACTACCAAGTGCTAATGGGAACTCGAGTAGCGGGCCATTGCGGCAGCCAAAACAAGAACACTACGCTAGTCCTTCAGAGCTGGTTGAGGAAATGGATAGGAGCGACTTACCAGGCTATTCGGCAGAATTAGATGGTACTTCTAGGCTGCGTAGACAGCAACTGCCATGATAACGAATCCAACGGTGCCTACGTAAGATTGATCTTTCGAAGTTAACGCGGCATTCGCGTTGCCTATTGAGTTTGGGTGCCTTATTTAGCGGTTGCAAAACTCATGATATTTCTTGGCAATGTCGATCACTGCAACTCACACCCGTTTTACTAGTATAGCCTTATTGTATTCAATCTCACTTACAGCCTTACTTACTATATCTTAACCACGTCCTTAACGTCCTACTCGCTCTAATTCTGTTGCTGAGCAGTTACTACCGACGTGCTCCCCCCGTCCTATCTATCTACAAGTTCCGCTCCCACCGGTATATAGTATTCGGGGTGTAATACATTCTGGTAGTAATAGCGCTAGGCTTCCAATAAGTCTGTAGAAGTATAAACGCCCGGTACCTTACTTGCTGCTGGTGTCGAGTCTAAGGTTAGGCGTTATCGCGACGGCGGTGAGGGAGGGGACTATGAAGAAGGTGCTATACTAAGATCATTACATATAGACGTTCTAAGGGTCTCAATTCCAGCTATTAGGGTGTAAAATCGTTATTCATATTGATTTAATGCGATTCCATGCAATTTGCTAGTAAAACGTGTGTGAGTTGCAGTGATCGACATTGCCAAAGAATTATCATGAGTTGTGCAACCGCTAAATTCTAAAGGCGTGACGCAAGACTCGCCCAGTACTGTTCGAGAAAAGCTGCGGCTATGTATTGGTTAGGCACAATCCGTATTTCGAGTACCACCATCTGTCATGGATATTCTAGTAGAGCTATCGAGGCGGCATCAGTCCTTGAAAGGGAAGAGGCATACCACGTAATATCCTCGGGCATTTCAAGAACCCGAGGATCTTTTCGCTCGAGTGCCACGTGCTCGGACCTCTTCCATAGAAAAAGAGCTGTGGTCCGCTCGATAGTTTACCTCGGTGGCCCCTACATATAGCGTATCTCAATAAAAGGAGATATGCCAATCAGCAAAGCCCAAGACATTGGGCTACATATTGATTCGTTTTTTGTATTGTTGTCTTCACCTGGAGTATGCTTGAACGCTCACATCTCACATAACTCATTCCTCTACAGATTTACACAAACACTCTACTTGCTATTGAGTAGTAAGGTTGCTGAATCGCATCGTCTTGAGGAGCTTTGCTCGAAATGCTCCTCTCAGCTTTGCAACCTAGTAAAACATTGTGGCTTCAGATTCTCCCTCGATAGGTCATGTCTAATATTCTTGGAACATGTCTCGCTCAATTCCTCGTTTCGGAAAGCAAAATTGGGTGTTCCGAAACTTATATGAGGATGGCTGCCTGAATCGAAACAACGCTCTATTGACGCTATTGAGGCCATTGAAGCTACTCAGGAGGCTCCGAGTTTTATCCTTGGCGGCATTGCCATGTACATAGCGAGTTCTGCCTCCAGACTTTGCCATATTCGCAATTAGCACGTTCACATTGCTAGGAATCACAATTGTCAACGACCTTATAGCCTTTATCATGTCCATCTTTCGCAGATTGTCGATGTCTATTGGCATCTCATACTTTATCAACCTTATGCATCTTCCTGTCGCTCAATCCGAAGTCAACGGCTCTGCATCATTCAATGGCATGCCTGAATGCGGAGTAAGACGCCGAGCAATCTGTATCCAGATAATAAGCGCTATTGGCTTATTATTGGCGGCAAACATGTATCGCTGATAACAAAATCCCCATCGATGATAGTCAATTGTACTTGGGGTGCCCAGAGGCCAACGTCAGCTGCTTCTGTGATGATTATGCGTTCAGGGACAATTCTTTCACCTGCATCGAAGGGACCTGCATTTGTCCCGACCGCGATATAGGCGCTAAGTTGCTCTTCCATGTTGTTAATGGGCTGTGTGAAGGTAAGCAATGATGATCGCGGCGATAGATGACTCTTTAGAAGTCGTTCATGCTAACGCTTTGGGCCAGAGGATTTCTTGCCTTTATCCTACGAAAATATGCCTGTGTTCTGTCCCGCACCTCGAATAGGTCTGAAGATAGGCCTTGGCGTTGGCATACCCTGTGGTATCATCCTATCTGCTACGGCTGCGTTCATGATATTCCGTCACGTAAAGCAAAAGAGGACCTTGCCGGAACAGCACGCCGCCAAACCTAGGGGTGCAAATACGCAGGCATTCGCAGGAAGCGATCACATGGGGACAGGTTTCGGAAGAGACTCTCAGAAGCATATGAATGGTGCTGAGGAGGGTACTGCACCCTTTCGGCAGAAACACGAGCTGGGCCGTGAGATGGTACCACCATATTTCAATGAGCTACAAGGCTCGAACGCATTGCGAGCCCCAGAAATGGCTTGACATCGGTACCGGCATAATGGGGGCTAGCTATATCCTCGACACGCTCTCTTTCACTGTTTTCAATGGCATTTCTTACCACTTATGTGGAGCAACGTTCCCAACCGTTGAAACCGTTCAGTTCTACCCCCAAACGGACTAACTACGCTAGTATTTAGGGTAGTTAGTCCGTTTAGAGGGTCGAACGGACTATGAACTGTTAACGCTAGTTGACGCTAGTTTGAACGGATAGTTTTGATAGTTTACATAAAATTCATAAAATTCATAAATCATCCATACTGTAGAAAATCTTCGAAGATCTACGCGGGGAAAACCCTAGCGCTAAGCCTATCCGGGGAGCGTTTTACCAGAATAGGTAGTAGACCTTAATTCCGCCCCCCCGCAAGGGAGGTGTCTTCAGCCTTGCGTAAAACATTCAAAACTGAACGGTTTAAGACCTCGAACGGACTAACTATCAAGGTAAAAAAGGGCAAACTGAACGGACTAACTGGCAGTTTACTAAATAGTCCGTCAACGGTTGGGAACGTTGATGTGGAGGTCTAATATGATCCCAATACAGCCTGAAGTTCAACAGCTTTTTCATTCCCGAGACCGCGAGATATTCTTAATACACTGAACACCCCACATCATCCCTGGTGAGCGCGTCTTTCTGGGAGGGAGCCTTCTAGCTAGCATGAACACGGGCGGAGAAGGACACAATGTATTGACCGTTTGGAAATTTCTGCATGACTATCCTAGCGGGAGTGTTGCCATTGTTAGCTGCAGCACGGCAAGACGTCAGTCTAGCGACATGGCTTTCACAGCTTCAGTAGAAGAGAGTTTCGCAATGTTCTAGTCTACCCAGCAATCAGCTATGCTGGGCAGATTCAATCAACATCTGGAAATGTGTCCCGCCAGATGCGGAGTGAGCGGCGCCTAAATTTGGTGATGTCTCAATTAATCGGGCTATGTCTCGGGGGTCCGCATCGAGAGGTTGTAGAACGTCAAATCAGGCAACGCTCGACTGTGGCTGGGCCCACAACGATAATAAATTTCAGACCTGGACCTGGGTACGAAATAGAAGCTACTTCCTTGCCTTATCTACTCTACTCAGCTTTTCATCTCTTGTCACATGGGCGGAGTTCCTTCAAGAATATACCTCACTACATCGTAGTTCTTAGAAGCCCCCTACCCTTTCATCCACTTTTTCCCGAGCCCGTTTGGAAGACACGACGTACCTGTTGAGGATGTTCTTCTTAGTCGTGCTCGCTGCAATAACTAACCCAGAAGATTTGAATAGAGAATGGGAAAACTTCTCATCTTACGAAGTATAGGACCTTGCTCACGCGCCTCAACTTGACATCGCTAATACAATTCCAGTAAGCATGCATTAGCGACTCATTTTATATGACGCCTTCAGAATTCAATTGCGCGTTATTCCATATAAATTGCGTATGTGGGAACAGTTTGACCTCAAGTATACTTTCATGCGTTTCGGACCAATGTTCGCTAAGTCCTGAGCTCTCGTCTTTAACTGAATGGGTTAATGCGTTTTGTAAAGGTATTCTCAACAGCAATGGTGACTCTGCACTGGGCGGTTATCGACTTCTTGCGCAGACGATATGGACTTTCACTCTGGAGCAGAGGAGACTCTTATTTTCACCCTGAACGATGCGATGGAGAGCGCCGCGGCAACATTTCCCACGAAAGCAAGCCCGACTGTTGCCTCCTCAAGATCCCAAACCTCCTCCCCAGCCATGACTTCCACCTTGCCCGACCCAGTGGCACCGATGCCTGTCTCCATCGTAGGAGGTCCTGCGACACCAAGCTCTCCTGCCACTTCCTTGACCACGCTTACTAGCACCAAGAGCAATACCACGACTAATTCCATGGCTGGACTTCCAAGCCGTACACAAGCTTCTGCCTCTCCAACCTCAAAGGCACATATCCCACCCCTCCCGTTAGGCTTTACTTCTTCCGCGAAGCGAGGCGTGGCAGTTGGTATACCTATTGGTACAGTTTGCTTGGCTGCTCTCGCACTGCTTTTGCTTCGCCACATTAGGCACAAGAAAGGCTCAAGACTTAAACATACGGAAACGCTTGGTAACATGGGAGGAGAAAAGGGACTAGGTCTTGGGGGAAGAGCTGACGGGAATACCGTGGTTGGAGGGACCAGGTTGCCAGAGAGGGCGATACCAGGAAGTGATGGTGGTGACTCAATTCAGGCGAGCGAATTATATGGGGAGACACCGCCAGCATATCCAAGCGATGTCGAGAGTTCGCCAGGGGCGAGGAGGATAGAACTTGCCTAAACGAGGAGAGGTGTTGGGTCTGATTAGTGTTGTTTTTGATGGGATTAAGATGTACGGCGTAGCCCGAGCATAATCAATATTGTAATTCCGGAATGCTTCGGATCACGCCGGAGTCTAGAGTCAGGATTTATCAGAATCTTGTTCGCGCTTGTCTTGAATCGGAGGTTCGTATTTGTGCTCGAGTTGGGTAGTGCCTGATAGAGCGGGGACGGGGAGCTGCATTACTATTGTTTGTTTCAGATCCTCAAAACTCATAGCCAGCCCCAATTGTAGATTTCCAATGCCTCAAGAATTTAGTATTGATATTGGCGCTCCAGATTCCGTAGACAGCATGCTGTTATTCATACTACTTTCTCGTCTTCAAGTGAAGGCCTTTACTCTAACGAACAACGGCGGTAGCGGTTACAATCCCGAATTCAATCCAAGCTCCATAGATAATGACACGAAGAGTAAGTTTTTGGTTCCCCGTGCTTGAATTTTGAGGACGTTAGATGCTAATCGCCACCTTCAGATCAATATTGTAACAGCCAAATAACCAGCTGCACAACCCTCTGCGGTGGTGGACCGAAGACCAGGTCCAATAACTGTTACGCAGTAAGCTTCCCACAATGGCCATAATTCAATCTTTTGTGCTACGAATAATCACCTAATGCTCAACATCTACAGGAGGACCTCAGCTACGGTTGTGTCTGCGCCAACGGTTCCGCGCCATGTAGCACTGGTGCTTATATGAACACTATTCCGAATCTCATCTGCCAGATCGAGGCTGGAGAGTGCAACTCGAGCCCACGTGGCACCAACGACACGAATCCTTGTCTAGCATGTGGCACCCGCACAGTAGAGCCACCTCCGAGTTCAGCAACAGCAACAGGACTGTTAACAGGGAAGCCGGGTACTAAACCCTCTTCAACAGCAGCCTTAGCATCGCCTGGGTCGTCGAGCCATACCGATTCGGTGAAGATTAGTGTTGCTGTCGGTGTAGCGCTTGGCGTGTTCCTCGTTGCGATCACCGCGTTTCTCGGATACCAGCGTCTCATACGTAAACGGCGCATGCAACGGGAGGAGAGTGCAAGAGCTGCAGAAGGGCATCCCGATCCCCCTGAAGAGGACCAGAAAGAGAGTCAAAATTCTGGAGGTATGGATCCCGAGTCTAAGGTGGGTATCCAATATCGTGACCCATTGGGGACACCAGAGATGGAAGGAGGCGGGGAATTGGTTCAGAATGTACAGGAGGTCGATGGACAGGCTTTGCCATCGTATTCGAGAGAGTTACAAGGTTCCCCTGCTGCGAAGCGAGTGGAGCTTGCGTGAGCTTGACAGTATGTGGGAGCTGGGGTCTTGCTGAACAGTAGGAAGGGATTAATAGACTGAAAAGCTGAGAAAGTAGACTAATCGTTTTGAATCGGGCCGCCAGAGCTGCATACCTCACCATCACTTAGCCTATCCAATGCAACAGTAATAAATCCAATGACCATCGGGCCAACATACTCCGGTGTCAGTAAGCCTATCAATACATCGACAGGCTTATCGACATGCTGCTAGTCTTAGATTCCTGGGCAGATACTCTGTTAACGGTACGCTACTCGTAATCATCCATCATCACTCCTCCACTGGATCGACATCTTTGCCATTCTCATCTCAATTTTAACCTGTATCTGCCCTGGTCTTAATCTAGATAAGTGGAAATACGTACCCTCCGCGCTCCTGCAAGCTGCGATTCTGCACCTCTTCAGCTCTCTGGTAAGACACCATGGCAGGCTTCCGCTCCAAACAGCCAATTTGCGCACATTGCCAGCTCTGACCCTCCCAAAATCGTTGTCCAAAAACCGTCCTCCAGCGCGCTCTGACTCCCCTCTGTCTCTGTAATCTTAGACATCTGAATTAGATCCAAACAGTCGTTCCAGCTAAGGTAGGCCTATCCAGAATGAATATCTTTGATAGAGATAGCACCATATCTTTTGGAGCGGATACCTATTGATTTTCGTTTCTTTCGATGTCAGCAGCTGGTGTAGGCACCCAATTGGATGGATCAATCTCCAATTATCACACTGCTCTCCCACCGCCGAACGAACGAGTCATTCCAGAGACAAGCAATGCACATTCTCACTCTGGTCTCCAGCTGAGGTTATCAACTGCATTAATGCATGTAGTACTGACCAGATGATGACAATACAGATGACTGTTTGTTGGGTTAAGACTTGACTTTCTTTCTCTGAGGTAGAAGTCGCGGAAAGTGCAAGCGCGAATAACGGTTTCGGCATCAAGGCTAGAATCAAGGAAAACTTCACAGCTTCTGTAAATGAGGCCAGCGGTGAGTAGTCGACAGGTCTTTTACTGGCTTTCTAGCGGCCATTGATCTTTGAAATCATCGCTGCTGGGAAGAATAGAGTGCAAGGAAACTTAAAAAGACTGGCATTTCTGGGCAGGTTGTTTTAAGGTTTCAAGGGCGATCGACCTTATCCCCGCAATACATATCTCCGCTTTTCACGCTAGAACAAGGTCAAGCAAGAACTTCGTCGCTGAAGCCAAGCTGCAAGAGCCAGATGGCATCAATGTCAAGTCAAGATGCGCCGAGCTGTGAGACCGTTGGCTACCTTTCGCTACCGCCAGTCAAGGTTATGTCACCGTTGTTTGCTGACTGAGTCATACTCAAAGGGGCCTTCTCAGGTGAATTAAGGTATCCTCTAGAATAGACTATCAGATTTAGCTGAGTGTCAACAGCCTCTACTTCTTGAGCAAACCGTCGGGGAACACTTTTCCTCTATAGTATCCAAATTTGGTGAACGTGTAGCGTAAGTGGCAGGACAAGGCGTCTACAAAGCACCGTTTGACACACAATGCAGAGTAGTCTCAAGGCACCAACATACGCGCTTGACTTATGATGTATTGAGTAAGAAGAGTGATGCACTGGCGCGAGGGTTGTTGGCGAGAGGGGTTCGAAAGGGTGATAGAGTTGCCGTGTCACTAGGGAACAATATTGAGTATGCGATTGTATGATGCCTGCACACGGCATAAATATGCGTGGTTGATAATCCTCAAGGCTACATACGGTCTCTTCAAGATCGGGGCAATACTGGTGAGCCGTGCTCTAATTACCACATTGAACAACATGAATGAAAGGACTCATTAGGTTCCTCTAAATCCTGGCTTCAACGCCCATCAAGTCATTGCCGCACTCGCCCATCTCGAGGCTTCGCACCTAATTATTAGTACGGAGACGAGCCTCCCAAGGAAAGAACCTCGTTCGAATATACCCCTCCTTCAGCAACTGATACCTGACCTGCAAGCTCAGAAGATAGAATCCGAAATAGTCCCATCACTTCGCCAAGTCATCATCGTCGACAATGCCGAAGGTCGCATCGATGCCTCCACTCTACGACCCACCACCAATTTTAATCACATCCTCTTCGATGGAAGATCGCCATACCCCTTTCCAAAACTTGACCTCCACCCGGACGATATAGTTAACATACAATTCACGTCCGGCACAACCTCCCTACCTAAGGCTGCCTGCCTAAGCCATCGCTCTATATTAAACAATGGTAAGAGCATTGGCGACCGCATGCTGCTCACAGAAAACGACATAGTCTGCTGCCCCCCACCTCTGTTCCACTGCTTCGGCTGCATTCTCGGCTACATGGCAACAGCAACCCACGGCTCTGCGATCGTCTTCCCTACGGAGGCTTTCGATCCATACGCCACCCTGAAGAGCGTACAAGAAGAGAAGTGCACAGCGCTCTACGGCGTCCCGACTATGTTCATCGCCGAACTCGAGCTCTTGCAGAACGGCACAGTACCATACACAGGCTTCGAACACTTACGGACAGGAATAGCAGCCGGCTCCAGTATCCCAGCAGAGCTGATGCGCAAGCTACACAAAATCCTCAATCTGACCGAACTCACAATATGCTACGGTATGACGGAAACAAGTCCCGTCTCAGCGATGACCACCACCGATGACCCAATCGAAAAACGCATCGACAGCGTCGGCAGACTTTTACCGCACGTAGAAGCCAAAGTCGTAGACCCAACAGACCGCACTAAAATCTTGCCTGTAGGCGAAAGAGGTGAACTAGCAGTCCATGGCTATCTAGTAATGAAAGAGTACTGGGGCGCGCCGGATCGAACAGCTGAGGTGATGATACCTGACAATACGGGTAAAGTCTGGATGCATACTGGTGACGAGGCGGAAATGGATGATGAGGGGTATGTTAAGATTACTGGGAGGATCAAAGATATCATCATCAAAGGTGGTGAAAACATCCATCCCTTGGAAGTCGAAAATTGCCTATTTGGCCATCCGAGCGTGCAGGAGGTTAGTGTAGTAGGCCTGCCAGACGAGAGATATGGAGAGGTGGTTGCAGCGTTTGTGATACCGCACCAACGGGCTAAGGTGACGGCGGAGGAGGTCAGGACTTGGGTGAGAGGAAAATTGAGTCATCATTTGGGTATGTTGCAGATTAGATTTCCCATGCACACGTGTCTAGGTTTTTAAAGATGAGAGCTTACGATGCGTTTGCAGTGCCGAAATATGTCTTTTGGGTCGATAATTACCCAAAGACTGCTAGTGGGAAGATACAGAAGTTTAAGTTGAAGGACCAAGGCTTGGAGCTTGTGCGCGAAGGTAAAGGCTTGTCATAGAAAGTAGAGTGTGATGAATCATCAAGCTTGTGCTGTGCTTCGCCGACATCACCTTTTCTTCCGAGAGGCTCTTGTGACATTTGTGATCATCCCCTTTTGAACGTTGAAGACCGAGGGCCAGAAGTAGCGCATTTCTATGGTCAGTGGACCGTGTGGGAACTACTTGACGCTCCTGGGCCACTACAAATATGCTGGTTTCAGAGCTCTCTATAGCAGGGAAGTGCGCATTTGGAGCTGCGCTAGCGTAGATACAAAGTCCAAAACTTGATTCGAGTCCATTCCAATAATGATTTAGGACAATTCCTCGACGTAGCTGAAGAAAAATTAGGAGAATTATGACAAATTTACCTGAAAACATGGATAGATGAGGGTTAAGAGACGGCACATCGAGTGCCACTACGACCTTTGTAGAGCGTAAATGGTGCGTTCAAATTGACTGTAGATTCGATGTAGAATTTCCAAGCCATAGTCCCAAGTTATCCATCTTCATCCCCAGCCCTCCCTGTCCCTTCCCGCCTAACCCTCGCACCCTCCTTCAATTTCTCCCACCTCTCCCTATACCTCCCAACCACACCCTTAAGCTTCTCGTTCTCCTTCCCCATCCTCTCCAACTCCTTCTTGCCCTCCTTCACCTTCTCCTCCATCACCGCAAGCCGTCCCTCAGCATCCCCACCAGTAACAGAAGCTGCGGGACTTTGCTTCATACTCGCTCTAATACTTTGATGCAGTGCGATACTCGACGTCTGAGCGCCCATTTCGAACTCAAATAGTCTCCGGCTTACATTGTCGAGTAAGGCGCGCAGTCCTTCATTCTCGAGATGCAGCTCTTCCATAGTTTTGGTGTTACTTGCTACCCGCTTACCACTGCGCATCATTTGTGGGGAAGGGGGTCCAGGGGTTTCTCGCGCATCTACAAATTCGTCCAGGTCCTCGCTCGTGCGCGTTCCATCTCGATCAAAGCTGGGAAAATGCCCACCTCGTGCTAAGATGCTAGCGTAGGGCATTGTGCCTCCTGTCGTAGGAACGACGTAGAAACTTTCTGCGGCGCCTAGATTGTTACCGCCGGGTTCTTCGCGTACGGCGCGGAGAGCGGCGCGGGAGAATAGTTGGGAGTAATCTGGTTCGACAGTCGCGCGATCTTTGGAATTTGTGGGGCTCTTGTTGCTTGTGGGGGTCTCCTTTTCGGGCTGTGGGGGTTCGTCGGGCGTAAGAGGGAGGCCTGCGAAGGCGAGGGGTGCGGAGAGCTTGGAGAATAGGGATTCGAAGGTTGAGTAGAAGCGTTGGAAGGGTTCGTCGGATTTGGGGGTTTGAGGGGCTGGTGCCGGTGATGTTTCTTTTGCTGGAGAAGTCGGTTGGGTTGGTGGCTGAATTGGAGCTGAGACCTTCTCTGAGAAGGAAGCGGATGCTGAAGCAGTTTTTGGAGGTCCATCCGCCAGCCTGGATCTCCTTTGTGGACTAACGATCTTCCCTTCGGCATGGTGCTGAGCTAGAACGGGCGATGGCGCCTGACCGCTTCTTCGCTGCCGGTTCGATGGTATACCACGGGCCGACGCAAGGTTGCTCGCGATAGAGTAGCTGGCATCGCGCTGTGGGCGGTGGGCAGCGGGCAGACTTTGCGACTGAGGACGGTACGGAGATGCTTCTGGTGTTTGTGGAGGAGTCGGTGATGAAGGCGGTGAGGAAGCAGGCTTCGCTTCAGTACCAGCTTCCGTGGATCGCGGGACGGGATGGGAGTTTTGGAACTTCAGTAGCTGGGCTAGCTTCTGGTGGTGTTGCTCAAGCAGCTTCAAGGCGCGGAATGCCTGGTCGCTCACTTAGCGTAGGCTAATCCGTCGGATAATGTGATGTACCTCAGAATTATCTGTGCCTTTCGTGGCGGTTGCAAATTGCCCTGCCGCAAGATCGTGTTCTTCGATAGCTGCTATTGGGGTGTTTGCCTTGGATGCTTTGCGGGCATGGTTTTGCGCCTAGAGGGATAATTCAGTGATCATTGTAGGGACTGCTAGAAAAACATGGGCATACCAAGACCAGCGGTGAAATATCCATGATATCGAGGTTCGTGAACGTCAAGTTGAGAACTCGGTCGAGGAGGTAAAAACAAGAGGAGATCCATGAGCGAGTTGAACATGACTAGAGCCTAGTGATCTGCGGGTATTGCGGGAGCTTTAGACTAGTGAACCCGGAGTATACCCGGCGTTGTATAAGATTCTCTTGTTTTTGGCCCAAGTGTCTAAAAAGCATAGAAGCAAGGTAAAGTCGAGGCAGCAAGTCTCGTAGGAATGTATGGGAAAGTAATGTAACAGGAGCATACAATTGCAATAATATACCCGGTGCGCCTTATATCGAGCCTTGGACACTGGAATTCAGCATGGGTAGATCGCATTTCGTGCCCTCAACATCTTGCAGTAATGGTACCATGCACATGAGGATCATACAGATCGATTAGCGATTTCAACGAAATATGAAGCCTCAATGTCGATCACTTATCCCCCAGATTCATCCCTATTCGCACCAACATGGCTGATTTTGCCTGTTTGAATGCCACCCGTTTAGTATATCTCGAGTCAAAGGACTTACTCCATCTCAATTCGAGAGGCATTGCAAATATGAACGACGTACAATCTTGCTACGATATTCGGACGACGTGCGCCGTCTATACGAGCTATCGAAATATGTGACAATATAAATTAAGGTCCTCACATAGTTTCTACCCTTGTCGTCAGGGGTATCAAGCAATATGCCACAAACATGGGGTAGATCTGACACGTTGAATCATCTTGAGAGGAAACTGAATATGCAACACCACACCCTTACTAGGTATGCTAATATCTATTAAGATCAATCCCTAATCACTAGACGCAGGCTATTGGAGCCATAGCTTTGTTTGCAGGGTCCTGGCATATCCCTGCACTGGCTAACATGAGAACTGAAACCTGAAGTGTACTATTTCAAGAATTATTTTCACCGTGCAAACCAAATTGGGTTAGCGCAGGCCAATTGCGCCTCAGCCTCGTATTACTTATCGACAACGTGTAGATCAAGAACTCCAACTGCGCTAGTACTGTCTCGGATATCTTCCGACTCCCGTTGTCTTGTCTCAGCCTCATCGTTTATCGTACGTAAATTTGCAGACTATACTCCAGTCAACATGGACTCACTGAGAGATTTGCAGCTCCTGCATCATAATTTGAAGAAATTCGGACTTGGACAACGAAGAATGTTTCATCTAAGCCATCGGGGTTGACGCGTACCAGCGAGAGGCAATACGAGGTTTGAGCTGCTGCGCTCTCGTAAGATGGATTTGGTAAGCGATGAGCTCGGTGATTGCCATGGTAGGGAAGTCTTTTGCTGAGTATCGTCATTGTCTGCGAAATATATGATCCTCGCGTCCCGTCCGCTTGAACAGTATCAATTCGAAAATCCATTCTTCGTATCCAAGAGCTCGGAATATCCAGCCATATATACAATCTCACTAATTCTCCGAATCGATATCACCACCACGATCCTAAGTATTATACACACAGAATGTAAACCTCCACCATTCTTGCCTCCGCCCTCTCGCTCGCCTTCGCAATGTACGTTCCCACTCACATCCCAGTCCTGCCCGTTTGCAGCATAACCCACTACTCCTCCACCCTCCACAGAGCATCCCCGCACCCTCTCGCCTCCCCAGCCTGCAATACTACCACAACCATCAATCCCGCCTTCACCTGCCCTACTGGTGCTATAACAACAACCCACCTCATAACCACCACGTCCTTTAGCAGCGTCCACTGTGGAGGCTGTACGCTTGCTACCGCTGTTTAGAACTGCCCTGTAAGTGTTCGCCATTGATGTGAGGATTCGTCTTGGGCGGTGGATCCGAGACTGACTTGGATCATTATCGCAGTGGCAACCGATTCCGACGGAAACTTACACTGACATGTAACTTGATGGGACAACCCTCACTGCATATGAGTGTGCGCCGACTTATGCGGCTTGAGCGATGGAGTGGTGGAAGGAGGGAATGGTGATCATGAAGGACAAAATAGAGGTGGAGGTGTGAATTATCTGGACGGTAGCGATGGCTCTAAGCTAATGTGCTTGATACAAGTCTGAAAGAAATGATGTGTACCTAACAGCACATCCCTTTACCATGATCTGGTCGAGTGATGTGTTGCAAAATGGGAGGACTGCCAAGGTAAATTGAACGAATAGCTAGATCAAGCGGAAGAAGGAGAACCGCAGATGGGCGGTAGCTCTATAGAGAATATGGTTTCAGGGAGTATGATGTGAGAATAAGCGTTTATTCGATACTCTATTGGATGAGAATGAATTGGTTGATTGATTGTAATATTACCGTTTCTACCACTGCCTAGAGTATGTTGGATATGCGCAGTGTGATACCCTTTGGGATGCAGAGTGTGATAACTGGCATTCGGAAAGTGTATAAAATAGAGCTCGGACAAAGGAGTATGGGAGGTAAATAGAGGGATTGATTTTTGCATTTAGATCAAGTGAGCGGTTTCAGGGAGTGGCCGTTCGATGGGATGGTTGAGAGATCAGTAGATCCGGTGAGACCGATGTCTTTCCCGCCTGGTAGATCCGTTTGATTGAAGTGGTTTATCACGTCGTTCACCATTACTATCGCGATTGTACACGTCCCTACGGAAAACGTTAGCAGCCAGACATTGTTTCAAACGCGCTGAACTTGCAGCTGGAGGTCGTCTTACTAAAATTATACTTCCGAGGAGTCCATTGTCCTTTTGACTTCGTTGTCTTTCACGCTCCTGGTGCCGTGAACTCATAAGATTTTGAGTAGTCTGTCGTCATCGTACCAAACACAAGTACTCGACTGCGCTGCTGCAACGATTGAAGTCGATTTCGGCAGAGTACCATTCAGCTGGTGTAGCGCAATACCTTCGATAACCGTCCCCTTTTGCGATGGCAGTATTGGCTACATCTGGTGGTAGGAGGAACGATATATTGGGAGAAAGTGGGTACTGTTATTGTGGAGGCTTTGTATCAATGGGAACACGGCAGCGCCAGTATACGAGAACGGCGCAAGGAGAATCAAATGGATCAGAAACATAACAAAGAGATCAGAAAAGCAGTGAAAATGCATCATGAGAGCAGGATTGCCACGTAGCTTGGTACTTGAATGAGATTAGGTTTTCGAAAATTAAAGCGAGGCTCTTCGAATGATTTTGCGCATATACGGCCTGCCGGTTGTGGGCATCGACGGTATAATTAACCTACGCATGCATGACGATTGCGACGATGACCCACTCAAGGTTTTGGTATCGTCGGCCTTTCTGAAATGAGGATTTCACCATTCAACCAATCATAGATTCCCGGATGATGAACCTGTGCCGTTTTTATGATATGCCAATCGACTCAAACCACGACGGTTCGGGCCCCTCGGTACCCTTCCAAATGGGAGCATGCTCGAGATGGGAAACAACCAGAGGCTGTGACACCGCTGGCGAGGGTTGGTATGTTTGGTCCGATGTTCATGCTGGGATAGGCAGAGCTGTGTTCGAGGTCGACATGAGTTCCATCTATGCCACTTGCTCCTATAGAGCCCAGCCTCCTATATTCGTCGAAGATAAGGTTGTTGTGGCTGTCTGTCCACTACTATCTTTTGTAGAGTACGTCATTGACCACATATCTCGGTCTGGCGCCGAAAGTGCTTTACGAGTCAAGAAAGACATAGTCCGCGAATTCATTGACCTGGGATATGACCTTTTTGGGACTAAGTTGAGTGATTCTTAGTTGTATGTTACTCTTTCAAAGAATTTCAAGGATGTCATGATATTTTCCGTGTTTTACAGTATAGTGGTAAATTCTGGATTGTCACCGTCATCACCGAAATGGAATTCAATGAGGGCCCTAAAACACCCCGGAGCCGCCCTGGGAGATCCCCCCTAAGATTAGCTTCGGGCCCCCTTCGGGCTTCGCTTGGCGGCACCAGCGGCTCCCTTAGGGGTCCCTTCATCGAATTCCATTTCCCCGATGACGTGATTGTGAGGCTCTTTGCGGGAGCCGCAGATCTGGAGATCTGCGCCAAGACATTCATGTCAATTCTTTCCTGCCAAAACGAGCTTGCGATTCGTCACTGATAGTATCACTCAGCACGAAGTTCCCTCACCTCTATCCTCATTGACACTCCTTTAAAGAACACCCATGGTACTGGTCGCATCCTATATACATCATGGCTTGATTTCATATAACCCTTCCAAACGACTAAACTCTTAAGGGACACTCCCGGCATGGACGCCCCAAACAAGGAGCTATCTCCTGCCCTCTCTACCTCTGCGCCATCCGGAAAAGGACTCAAGGGCGTCCTCAAGAAGGCCCGTCTTGGGCGCAAAGACGACGCCTCCACGATCTCTCTCAATGGTTCCGACGAAGGCAATACAGGTGGACTAAGGAATTCGGTTGAGTCTCTGCTGGACCGAGCCCGCGACAATCGCTCAAGCCTCGACGATGGACTCCCCTCTGGACCTAGTAACCTTTCGAAGCTGATACCTGGTCGCGTCAAGAAGAAGTTGAAGAAGCGCGAGGAGGCTGAGCAGCAACAAGAGCTAGGCGATGGCCGCGGTCGTAGCGTGGAGGATCAGACAGCGACAGCCGTGGAATCAAAGACACAGCCAGGCAACAAGAGTCGTGATACACTGGGTGAAGATGCCGAAAGTTTGATAACCGTGGAGTCGGATACTGAATCGTAAGCTGGCCCTTTCCATAAAGTACCCTTGTCGTGTAGGGACCGCCAAGCCTTCGGAGGCGGTTCCTGCAGCTGCGTAAGCGATACCTGCATCTTCAGCTGTACCATGCAAGGCAGAGACACACTTTTTGAGACCCATTGCTTAGACTGTGCTATTATTCTTTTAAGCTCTCTGCTGGACAAGAGCTCCTTTGTTTACTTTCTTGAGACTTGAGACCTGCCCAAATGCTCCGTCTAGCATTTGAGTACACAGTTGCTGACTGAACAAAGCCCTGCTGTCTCGCCCATGCGACCTGCTACCATAAGTCACCCCTCTCACATTGGATATTTGACCTCTTCCTCTCCCTTAATCAAGACCACTCCCATCGCTGAAGGCCCTAGCAACCTCGACCTTGACCTTGACAGTCCAAACTTCCAAAGCCCCCAATATCAGAAAAGCAACACATTACCGACTACCACGAGCACCCCCTCTCTTGCCTCAAGTCTGGCGCCCCAACATGCTGCTACAATGGACACGAGAGATGGAGGCAGAACACTCAGTACGGCCGACGGCAATAGAAGCAGAGGGGTTTCGCCTGGTGCCAGGGTCAAGGAGGTGTTCGCGATTGGATCAAAGAAGAACAACAGCAGTCCACCAAAGAGCCCAGATCGGAGTTCTTTGAAGTCCCTAGGCAACGGCGGTGCTCTTGGTGCGCTATTCAACAAGGACAAGAGGGGTAGTATGAAATTGGGTAGATCTTCGAAGGCTTCTGAGAGTACGCAGTCTATCGACACAAGTCCTAGAAGCCCAAACGATAGCACACGAGATCTACCTACCATCGTCACTACACCTAATAATCCTATAAGCGCCGGTCTAGAAACTCCGGAGACGAACGTCACTCCCCCAACCCCAACTGATCAGCGTCAAGAACCTCCGGGTAGTCCGTCACTGGGAACGAAAGCGGCTATCTCTTCAGGCACGAATGCCAATACCATCACATCACCTTCTGGTAACATGATCTCGCATCGACGTGTGAGATCTGATCCCGCTACCCAGGCGCCAAGCAAGCTTTCAAGCGTTATGTCAGCGCCATTGACGCCCATGACCGAAGAAACGAAGACACTTGGAGCTCGCTCGCCGAGTGCATCGAGTGGGCCGGGCGCTGCTGGATTCTTCTCGTCTGTCTTTGCGGCCGCTCAAAATGCCGCAAATCAATTGAGTGACACAATTGCGAATAACAATCAGACTCGGTCAAGAAGCTCGACGCAAAACACTGGTGCTGAAGTGGTTTCGGATGTTGATGGCTCTATTGCTGTAATTGGTCAATCGGAAGACGCACCAATGGGCGAGGAAAAGAAACTTGCCGTAGACACTTTGGGCACGGGCGACTTGAGTCTTAGCCACCTCGGAATCGCAGACTCCCCAGGTGCGAATTCAATAACAAGTCTCTCTAATGGCGTACAAGAAAAGACTTCTCTCGCGCACAGGGAAGAAGCCGCTGCGCGCGCGGAAGACGTCTCCGCGGCTCGTGCAGTGTCTCAAGCCTACACCGAGAAGCCGTCATCGGAGAACATCTCTACACCTGTTGCTGAAGACGTTGTGCCCGGGCCAAGGCCAAGATCAACTCATGAGTCTAGCATAATGACAGGCGACAAAACACCTCCCAATGGGAGTCTCTATGAAGGCGACCACGGGTTGCGCCGCAGTGGCAGTGTTCGCAGCCGAGTGGGTACGATCGCGAAAAGACATCGGAATAGCTCGTCAGCTACGGGGGGTACTATCGGTGCAGCTATCGCAGCAGGAAATGCAGCTTTAGCGAATCCAGCTCCATCCGGAGGCACGCACAAGCTGACAGGCTTTGCTGTGGCAACTAAAAAGCGTAATCGTGACTTTCATCAATTGTTTCGCAGTGTGCCAGAGGATGACTACCTGATCGAGGACTACAGCTGTGCTTTGCAACGCGATATCATTCTGGCTGGTCGAATGTATGTTTCAGAGGGTCATATCTGTTTTTCGAGCAATATCTTGGGCTGGGTGACCACCTTGATCATCAATTACGATGAGATCGTGTCCATTGAGAAGGAGAGCACTGCTATGGTCTTTCCGAACGCTATTGCTATTCAAACATTGCACGCGAGGCATACCTTTCGCAGTCTGCTTAGTCGAGAAGCCACTTACGATCTTTTGATTGGTATCTGGAAAATCAATCATCCATCGCTCAAGAGCTCACTGAACGGCGTGCGACTCGATCAAGGAGGTACTGGCGACAAGACTGAGAAGGCCGATCCGACTGGTAGCGACGAAAATAGTGACGTGACTGAGGACGAGGAAGAAGACATCTACGATGAAGACGAGGAAGAAGATGAGGAGACTGGCAGCTTCACTGAAGTCCCAGAGGGCAGCATCGTAGGCAGTGATATTGCACCTGATCAACAGTCAAAAGCAGTTGCGCGTAAAGCGTCTGCTATGGGTGTGGCAGCTGGTGCTGCAGCCGGCGGCGTGCCTACTCCGAGTGAGGCCAAGGCAGGCGAGAAAGCCGCAGCCGCGAGTGCTGCAAGTGTCGACTTCCCAGGCCCAGCAACGCATGCACCGACTGAGTGTGGCGACTCTGATACTCATTTTGACAAATTCCTCAAGGATGAAGTCATTCCGGCTCCACTTGGTAAAGTCTTCTCCATGGTCTTCGGGACTGCTTCTGGAGGGTTTATGGCCAAATGGCTTCTTGATGAGGTGAAGGTGACGGATCTCCAATTGGAAGACGACAAGAAAGGGTTGTCTGAAGACAACAAAGTCCGTAACTTTTCGTATATTAAGCCGCTTTACGCCTCTATAGGGCCAAAATCGACGAAATGCGTCGTCACGGAGACGTTGGACTTCCTAGATTTGGAGAGATGCGTGTCTGTCACCCAAAGCACGCAGACACCTGATGTTCCCAGCGGCAATGTTTTTGCTACCAAGACCCGTTGTTGCCTGATGTGGGCACCAGGAAACTCAACTAGGGTGCTTATGAATTTCACGATTGAATGGACGGGCAAGAGCTGGCTGAAAGGTAAGAAGCTGCTCAAAATCACACAAAACAAACACTGACATTCTCTACAAGGTCCCATCGAAAAGGGCGCTGCAGACGGCCAGTTGACTTACTGCAATGACCTCGTAAAAGCTCTGAAAGCCGGCGTCACATCACGTCCACGCGCCGGCACTAATGGTTCGAAGCTCAAGAAAGGTGGCAAGCGCAGAAAGGGCGACGCAACGCCTTCGTCCAAATCACCATCCGAAGAAAAAGCAGCAGCTAGCGCTCAAGCACAGGACAACTCTTGGGGCTTATTGGAGCCCCTGCATGGTATTCTCGGCCCTATAGTCGACATCTTCAGCCCCATGATAAGCTCAAACATGATCATCGGCTTCCTCCTCTTCATCATGCTGATAAATTACCTCCGCTCCCCCAAAACCTCCTCCACATCCCTAGCCTACCCTGGCATACCCTCATCCCAGCGCATAGCAGCTTATGAAGAGATATGGCGGCGCGAAGAATCCGATCTCTGGGACTGGCTGGAGCAGAGGGTTTGTATGCAAGATGTTTCCTACCCAGTCCCGAACAGCGATGCCGAGGCGCTTAAGAGATTGAAGAAGCAAAGGCAGCAGAGTCTGAAAGGGAAGGAGGTTAGGCGGCAGGTGGAGGGCATGAGAATGAGTGAGCGGGAGGTTGAGAATGCGATTAGGGTTACAGAGGAGAAGTTGGGGGTTTTGAAGAGGGCTGTAGAAGAGGGAAAAGGCGAGAAGAGTGAAAAGGGGGCAGAGGGACCTGACGGCGGAGGAAGCTCCAAGAGCCTTGTGGAAGAGGTGGAGTAGTGTGTACCTTTAGCGTTGATTTAGCATAGCGGGCAATGGAAATCACTATTAATATCGTGAGGTCGCCCCTCAGACTTACAGGACTAGATATCAGGCTCATTTTCCGCCCCAGAGTGAATTCGCAAAAAACCATTTTCCACGACCGAGCTGCCTCTCCGAACTGCTTCAAGCAGTCATACAAAGCTCGTCACGATCACCATACCACCCATCGAGTACACGAGTCGCTAACATTCTAGATACGGAGAAGCTTACGCACCTGATGCTGGCAGGTTTAATGCGTTGGAGATTTACAAGAGCCAGGAATGCATGATAGGGAGAGAAGAGCAGGAGATGGCCCAGCTTACAGTTGACGGGGCATACCCTTATCCCGGACAAGGACCAGCTGCTGTGTTTGGAATATGTTTAATCAATACGATGAAAAGGTAAATAGTTTCCTTGTCGCTACCATTCTAGGGTGTGCACAAATGGAGCTTCTGTTAGTGGAATCAAATCTCTCATTCGCGCTTCAATGATATTCTATTTTCTCGCGGCCACAGAATATCCAGGAAAACGCTCTTAGAATATCCTATTTAGGTGTCAATTCCCTAAACCTAGATAAGGTAAACAGGCTTTGCCCTTCCAGGATTCCTATCCTATCCTAATGTAAATGTTTCTTGAACCAAATTCGTACTAGAGGGACAGCTCTAGTACGAACCCATCATCGAGGGGGTAGCTATGTAACCGACATACGATCTTTGTCTTATACCAGCACTCGGGACGACATTCGGGCTTATACTGACACTTGAGGGCAAGTATTACAGTCGCCTCGTGCTTCTCTCTAATCGTGGCTCTCCGCTGTTGAACAATAGTTCGAGCTGAGAAGAATATTTCGCTTGCAGGGCAGGTTCCAGGGGGCCTGAATCCGAATGGAATAAAGGTCCAGCTAGAACATAGACCAAAGTGCTCATCCTTATTGAAAATGATATTAGCTCCCTTCTCAATCAACAAACGCACAACCGCTTCGTTTCCAATCCAAAGAGCGACTATGAGAGGAGTGCCATAATCCAGTGAGAAAGAATCGACGATAGCGCCCTCTTGGATTAGCATTCGAGCTACAGATTTCCCGACAGACGGCTGAGGCCTCGTGTAAGATGGTTATTCTTCTAGAGTGCTTCTTGTTTTGTTCATTCATCGACGCTCCGTCAGCAATCAAGAGTCGCATGGCGTCCTCGTCTGGCTTCTGGAAGGCGATTTTTAGAGCAAAGTCATGATTTGTTGCCGTTTTGACCCGATAATTGATCAGCACCTTTACTAATCACTCGCTATATCTTAGTTTTCAAGTTTCCATATCAAAGTCCTTCCAAATGTAAAACATGTATCAAGATTGTTTCCTCAGCCTTGATGCTGTCGTTGTTGGCCCCTTGCTCGAGCAATTTGTCTGTCAACTTGTCACTTGCACCATCAAGGACAGAGCACAGAGTATTGTCAAGTCTTGTTTGATCAAGAAGACGAATTGATGCTTCGTCGCCTAAAATCTTGAGAGCTTTGTCCTCGTCGCAATTTTCAGCAGCCTTGAGCAGTCGCTGTCTAGGAAGAGAGATACCGGCAACGAAGGCTGAAACGTGTGGGATACGTGTCATTTCTTTCGGTAATGACCTCGCGTCTGGCTTTTCTGAATCCCGAGAAGCCAGATGAGAGATCCTTGACCCAACGGTAAACGTATCGGAGGTTATTGGTGGTCTTACGACTGTCTGAGGGTCTGAATCTTGTTCGGGCTGCTTACTAGTATCCTGGGGCTCGATGTGGTCCGTACTCTGTATGTCGCGCTTGTTGATATGTTCAGTGGCCATCCCGTCTCGCTCGTGGTTCTCATCTTCCCGTTCCTCGCTGTCGGTAATTGAAAAGAGTTTCACTATCATCGCTCCTGCCACCCAAATCTTCATCGTCCTAACGGTACTGCTCCTCGAATGCTCCTGTCTCAACGGCTTTGAAGAACCAACTGAATACGATATTCCGATTGACTTCAAACGTGGCAATGGTGATGCCGATATCTTCAAACTCTTTACGAATAGTCCGCCAAGTGGTCTTATCGTTGTAGGTAAGCTGTCGGCAGTCTGACATGAGATAAATGAACCCTCCTTCTCTCCTTGGCGGATGTCGTTGATGAATCTGTCGAGTTTCTATCTGAAGCTGGGCTGGGAGGTACTATTAGAGGGACCATAAGCAGGGTTTTGGCTTATATCCCGATTGTATGTCATCTAATGAAAGCCGTCAATAGCGTAATAGTTGAGGCTAATCGACTCCTAGTTCCAGCTTTGTCTTCATTTCCCTATCTCATCCGATCCTAAGTACATTCAGCCTGGGTACCTAGAGTTTCATATTTATCTACGAGCTTTTGTAGGTCTTTCAGGGCACCGTTACAGCCGTCAAGAACAGTCTTCAACCCAGCCTCTCTCGAAGGTGGTAGAGGATAGTTGAAAAGCGTCTCTTTGGCTTGTTTAGGACAATCTGTGACGGTAGGACTTCTCCGCTAATATTTCCGAAGCTTTCAGGTACTCCTTAACCTGATGTAAAGGTCAATCAGTATCTTGTTTCGGTCAGGGGACACGCTGTGGCCATACAAGATTTGTAGACTCTCAAAGCCAAAGTACCAACAGCTACGAAATCCCCGACACGAAAGCCGAATGGAGCAGGCATCTCTTTTGCGATACGGTCGTGAGTGGACATCGGCTGAATTGTCAGTCTTCGAGCGGAATGTCAGAGGCTCGACATTTGAGAAAAAAGGCGACCGGCACAGTGCAGATGCTGAGTCAATCAGGCAATTCCTATCGTCACGATGTCAATCATCGGCAATGTATTGCCAGAACTTCGCGCTAGGCTGATGGGGACAAATTCAGATAAGCAACAACGTAAGGTCGTTTGGAAGGCGTAGTTGTGAGTAAAGCTAGACCCTGGTCCCAGTACGGCTCGCACTATCAATTGGGCCCCAGCCTCACGACCATTCCCTCTGTCGCGAATCCTACACAACAGTCCCTCTCTCTTAGCCAGACATTCCGATCATTTGCTGCTCACGCTTCTCTCTCTCCACTACCAACGCAGTCTCAATAGGTCCCCTCGCCCTAACTTCCACCTTCTCACCCACACCCTCTGTGCCCTCACCCGTTCCCGATGCCGCCGCAAGCACACTTCTTGTGGCCTGGGAGCCTTTCCTCTGCTTAGCCATAGCATTCTCACTTGGGCCATTCCCCGCCACCTCCGCCTTCTCACCAACGCGCGCAGCCAACGCTGGCTCGAGTACAACCTTTTCAGTCTGCGAACCCTCCCTTTCTTGGGCCAAAGCATTTTCACTCGGCCCATTCTTCGTCACTTCAACCGTCTTATCCGTATTCGCGCTCGCACCTAACGCCACCTCGAGAGTGCCTTGCTCCTTCTGCGCTTCATCCGTTTTCCCAATCAAAGCAACCTGAGCAGCACCCGTCCTCATCACTTCAGCCTTCCCACCCGCCCCCACGCCAAGCGCCTTCTCCTTCTCCTTCTGTGTCCCCACCGCCTGCCCATGACTTTCCTTCTGCTTTCCATTCTCCCTTCTCCTCCATCCCTTCAACCCCTTCTCAACTCTCTCTCTATCCTCCTTCAAATCGCGATGGAACTTCCTCGCAATCCGCTGCCCCTCCTGGCTATACTCCAGCATCGGCTTGGTAACCAAATACGAAAAGCTCTCTAGCACTTGCGCTTTGCTCTTCGTATTGCGCGTTGCGAAGCCTTCGAAGTCGAAGGAGGCTTGGAGTTCGGAGGCGAGGGAGGCGAGTTGCGCGCAGGTCCACATTGTGCGGCGGGTGCGAGTTTGGCGGGTGCGAGGGGCTGGGGTGTTGGTGGTGGGAATGGTGGGATTGGTGGGATTGAAGGCGTTGGAGGGAGAAGATATGGTGGGGGCGGGAGTTGTGGATGGCATTAGTGCAGGATCGATTGGGTTGCTTGTCGTGAAAGGAGAGTTCATCGCTGCTGATTTGGTTTCTTGATCTGTAACGAACACCGCATTCCCGTCTGGACCCTGGTACGCAGGCGTGGACCACAGCACAGTATTGCATGTACTCGTCGCGCAAGGCTGAGCAGTAGGCTGGTTAGGGACTACCGCGGGCTTTGGAGCTATAGCAGCAGTTCGTGGGCGTTTGTTGGCTATCTCCGGTCTGTCAGCAGGCCTTTGTGCGACAGGAGCCTGCCTTGGTCGTTTATTCGCAATCTCTGGCCTATCGCTAGGCTTGCGCTTGAGACTCAGAGCAGCTTTTCCATTGGGTGGATTTGATGGTGTTGCAGGAGGGGCAGTGTTCGTGGGCCTTTGCGACTCGGCGCCATACTCCCAGACGCATGGTCTTCCCACTCTTCTGCAACGCTCGCAGCTCTCGTCTAGAATGCCTTCGCAGCGCATCTTTTGCTTCCTGCAGTCTTTACATGCTCGGAAGGCTGTCCTACGAATTTGCCGTGGGCTGGTGTCCTGTTTGCTAGCCGGAGCCTGCGAAGCATGCATGCCGGTCTGCACGGCTGAAGCGCCCATGGAAGGCGAGATGGAGTGCGGCTCAGATTGGCAGCGCTTTCGAGTAGAATCATCCTTGTTTGGACGTGTCAGAGCCTCTAGGGAGTGGCACCTTCTTCCTTCATTCGTGGCAACGGAGGGCTGTGTGCGTGCTAAACCATGGGCGAGATTTGGTGAAGCTGAGGTGACTTCGCTGTTGTTGCCAATCTGTACTTCAGGATGTGCTTTCTTCAGTATTGATTTGGCGGTGCAGTCTTCATCATCGGACACTAGGTCGATAAAGTTACTTGAAGACATTCTAGATTGGACTCCTGAAGAGGCAAGGTGTGCTGGAGAGCTAGAAGCAATATCCTCACCGGTTTGTAGACCGTTTAAGAGAAGTATGAAAGTGGGAGAAATGTATGTACCAATAGGCTGTATCACGAGGTAGAACTAGGAAAGAAGTCAAAGATATCGCTCACTAAAAGTGCAGCCTGCTATCTGCAAATTTATTGTGTTTCAGCCGCTAAGGGCACCGTGCATCAATGCGATGGCTTTTTCTTTTTCTTCAATGAACCAAAACAAACGTGTGCAGCCACGGTAGGTTGCAGTCCATCCCCAGCAAAATTCCGAAGAAAACATAGACACCACATTGGTTGGTGTGTCCCCATGGCTTTTTTCTAAGCTTTATTGAGTGGGTTTCTGGGAATAATATTGCTGGTGAATGGCGCTTAATGGTATAAGCCAGATGCAATATCAGGGTAAAGACAGTTCAGAAGATAATTGGGTCGCTGGCGCATGAATCACGGCTCTACAATCAGTCAAAAAAAGACCAGTGCTTGGTGCCAGATAGCCACCCTTGACCAGCACTGGCCACGCCCTCACCGTGTTATCTATACAATGAGGCTCACTGTAGCGAAATATACATACCCACTCAATCAACCCGCGTAGGAATCTTGACCTGCCCCTTCTTCCTATCCTGATGCGGCACGCCATACCTCGCCCCTACCCCCATCTTCCCTCTCCCATCTGCGCCCACCATCTCATCAACCTTCACATCCCTAAACATGAACACACTCCTTCCATTATCCACCTTCGCCACCTCCCTTGCCTCCCTCTCCCTCCTCCTTCTCTCCCCATCCCTCTTATCCTTCTCTTCTTTCTCGTTCTGCTCCCTCATCCTCAGTATCCTCTCATCAAACTGCACACCCTGATTCTTCCACATCTCCAGCTGTACGAGTTCGGTGTGCGGCACACGGTCTTCGGCTGGGAGGAGGTTGCGGTCGAAAACTTTGCCGGCGTCGCGGCGGGTGAAGTGGCGAGATTCGGAGACTGGGTGGAAGAGTTGGAGCGTGGTGGCACGGTGGACGGGGAGATCGTTGATCGATTCGTGGGCTATGGGATCATTCGGGATGTAGGGGGTCGTGGGGAGCATGGAGGTGACGGCTCTGGCGTAGGGGGTTGTGAAGGTTTTGCCCTGGGTAGGGCACGTGAGCTCGTTGCGCCATCTACATATATGTGAATAGCAGAATTGAATGCGAGCGAACGGTGTCAGAGAGTTGTAATTAATTTTTGATAACCATGGTGGATGTCTTCAAGACTAATCGATTTTTGATTCTCATCATTGTAGTAGAAGGAAGGAGACATCTCAGGGGGCGGACTTTCGTTGACATACCTGTTTCTCCCACTCCTTCTCCACCGCCTTCAATCTCACCACAGCCGCTACTCTCCTCATCTCCACCCCCAATGCCGCACTCACATCTCTCACGCTCTTCCCGTTCTCCATCACTCTTTTCCAGATCGCATCTTTTAGGTCTTCACTCAGCACTGGTTGACTCCTAAACTGCCTATTCATTGGATATGGCATCAGATCCTCCGTCGTCTCTTTCGACAGAGGTACCCCAGTCATGTTCTGTTCCGTGCTAGGACGATTTTCCTCCTTGCCCTTTTTGGCAGTGCGGGCTGCATCATCAAGCTCGAGGCTTGCACCGTCTTCATCTTCGTCATTATCCTTCTCTTGTTTTGCCTCCTTACCATCCTTCTTCCCACCAGCTATGGAGTCCCTAGCTCGAAGCAGGTTTCCGCTACGGTCATAGGCGTTCAGGTAGTTGGTGGAGCCAGGCAGGGGGTGTCGAAAGACGTTTCCAGGCCCATTGAGCCAACGGAACATGTCATCCCTCTGACGAGTGGCATTGTGAGGCGTTGATGAGAAATTTCGCGAGCGGATCTCGCACATGCACTGGCATCGATGGGGTGATATTAATGGGGATCGTGCAGAAGGTGCTTGTAGGCGCGGATGCCGTAGTCGCGGAGGCATTGCGGTGTGCAAGTCTGGAGATAAAGACGAGAGCCAAGAGACCTATGCACCCCTGTCCCTATTCTCAGCTAGCAGACGTGGACGAGCGAGTGCGAGACTATTAATTAATGTAATTCTAAGGTGAGAAGGTGCATTTGAAAGGTCTAGAAATTTGGTCCGCGAAATTGATGCCAAGGCCGAGGCGCAATTTGTATATGTTGGCACCGCCTACGAAGCACCTCCGTAGGCTTTCACTTATTATCTTAAATCAATACAATTGCGTTGAAACATGACATTCCGAGGCTTTACAGTTATGGCCTCTTCATATATGCTGCCTGCATTAGAAGTTTATAATACACGAATCCGATCCCATCCACCGGCAGAGTCCTCATTTCTCAAGCATGCTAAATCCTTCGAGGACGAGACTTGACAATGTTTTTAACAGAAAGCTCAGTGCTCACCATAGCAAGAGGATCGGAACCCTCGAGAATAGCATCATCATCTATCTACTCCTCCACAGTAAGAACCGACCCCTCAACCATCCTCACACTAATCTGTCTACTCCCCCAAAACAAATCCACCACCGGCACCTGAGACCTCCTCTCCTTCCCCCCTCTTTCACCCTTTTCCTAACAACCTCCTCGTTCTCGGCAAAATCTCACCACCACACCTTCCCCGGAAACTCCCCCAGCACACCTTTGAACTCCACCCTATACTCCCCCACCTCAAGCCCCTTCAACGGTGTCCCAGCAATCGCAAGATATGGTAGCGTATCTGCCCCTTCTTCCTTCCTTGGGTGGTAGCTAGCTGAAGCCTAAATCCCAATCCGGAGACTAATTCCCGTTGGAGCCCCATCGGGGTAAAGAGTCAGGAGTTCCTTTTCGGGGCCTTTGATCGTGGTGCTTCCGGCGATGAGACCGTGTATGTTATGCTGGTGGGGGTGGAGGCCGCTGGTTAAGGGGCGGAGGTGGTAATATCTGCTGTAATAGCCTTGGGTGCTTGTGGGGGAGAGGGCAGAGGGGGGACTCAATTAGATGGACTTTGAGGTCTAAAAAGATGTTTGTGTCGATTGTGCAGGCGTGGAAAAGTGAGAGGGTTGCGCTGGTAGGATACGGGGGGTGATGGTGTCGGGGTTGGGTGGGGGTTGGGGCATCTTTTGAGGTAGAGTGCTTCGGTGACAAGGGTTGCGTAAATGTGATGGTTAGGTGTCTCTGTGTTGAGTTGAGGGGGAGAAGTGGTATTACATATATAAACAATCGTCAGGCTACATTTCAATTGGAGGCTGCAATCGGACTTGACAATCTGCTTCGGAAATTAAGAAGCTTCGCTCTACCACTCACTACTGATCCTCTCTATTATTGTCCGAGATAACGCATGGCTTGTTTGGAGAGGCGTAGTGGTGCGATACACAGTGAACATGTGGCCTTTTCTCAGGGGCCTAAGGCCAAGCGGTGCGGTTCCCCCGAGCCCAATTGCTCAGCAGATACAGTCCGACAAAGCTTCACCCGGAATGGCAAATCAATTCGTCGATGAAAAATATTCGGGGCCCGAGACAACCATTGACGGAGTGCTTGTTAGACCAAAAAAAAGGGCCAACTGTACAACTGTAGCTTTGCTACCTACTTTTATACCCTTCCGATTGAATTACAGCCGGAGTCACTTGCTGAATGCTTCCTTGGCGTTGTAGTTACCCGAAATAATTTCACATGGCATCGTTGTACCTGGAAAGTTGGAATGTTTCATCTTTCTAGCTCAGTGAATCTCGCCACAAAGGAGGTGGAGGAAGAGGGAATGTTACATCCCTCGTATGATAGGCAACAGCTCATGCAGCGGGCCTTGCTTCGTATCATAGCCTCGTCATCCCGGCATAAGATCCGATTAAATGTTGGCCACCTGCTGCGGACTTGTGCTCGCTTCGGAATTGCAATACAGATACAACCCACAACTTCAGGGTAACATGATTCCCACAACAAGATTTAAACAGACATGGCGAAGCAACCATGCTATCGCGTTGGAATGACGCATTGGCAAGAGGACAACAGGGCAGTCCTTGTAAGGTGATGATTAAACTTAAGGCCTTTTAAGATCTATGACTTCGTTTGTTGTGAGGACGCATTGTCATGACCTGCAGATCCAACTCATCAAACCTATATCCATCTTTCAGCCAAACTTCTTGTGTCTGTAACATTGAACGTTTCTCACGTGGACTCTGTTGTTCGTCTAGCTTTCCTCCATCGAGTGTACAGTCCTACTGTTTCGTATCTGCTCCATCTAATAAGAGTTCGGTGTCGTGGTCTCTGATTTGCCAATCCACATCATGATTACCCTTACAAGAATCGTCGTCTTTCTCAGCCTGATGCTAACTTTCACACAAGCATATCCAGGAGATGGGAGGCCTGTGTCCACATCTCCGACAAAAGCGGAGTTGCCAATCGATCTGACTCATAGCTAACATTTTCCAGCGCCCTGGAAACCCCTAACCCAGCTTATTCATTCAAATGTGCGCTCACACAATGGATGGACTTCTAGACAAAGGATCCCGAAATCGCTCAACTCATACAAGCATTCAAGGATATGGCGACATTGATTAACGCCGTTTTAATCATAGCTAATACTGATTACAAATACGTACAATCCGATCTTTCTAAAGTAGTTCAAGGACGGAATACAACACGCGGTGAAAGGGGGTATTTCAAAACATGTACGTCCAGGATTCAACGTCATTTCGTCTCGTGCGTTCTTTGTACATCTCTTGTATTTCGTATTTCATTCCTTCAGAATTTGGCGCGCAACCCTTTGCAAACTTCGCTGACTGCCCTCTCTTCCCCCCAAAACAGGGTAATACCGGCGTCTCAAGACCCTAGCACCGGCTCCGACACAATCGCCAAATTAGTAGTCGACGCAAACGACTGCGGTAATGCAGTCGTATTCCTGGTATCCTACACTAGTCCTAGGGAAAACAACAATGATCCTTACAGAATGGATTTCACCCAGTCGGCTACACTTGACATATACAGATTTCCGGCTCTGCGTAATGTGAGGCTATATTCTGAGTGATTTCTTTCAGAAACATGTCTTGGGAGCCTGAGCTCATTGACATATCCCCATACATATCTCGAGACTTTATTTTTATCTTGAAAGAGTAACGCTGACTTTGAATTCTTCGATAGATCACTTGCGGAACCGGTAGAACAGACACGGGAACCATGGGTACGGTAGTAGGGACCAACATGTTGAGTCTTAGAGGATACGCAATGGTGCATGAATTGACGTGAATCCCTAATACTTGGTCAAGGCAAGGATAAGGACAGACACCCGATTCCGGCTAAAAATAGCATTGTCAATGAGGATTCCTACGCTTGGTTAGCTAATGTAAGTCCACCTGTTCAGCCTACTCCGGCCCCATTGTCCTCGATCAGATAGCCAGTCTTTCCTATATTTATTTTGGCAAGTAAACTTTACCGACTTTCTCTTCTCGAGTAGGAAATCTACGGGACAGTTCTGTGTAAGAGAAGCTTTAGCGACCCTACAGGTAACAACCACACCCCTGATGGGGCATGTCCTCCAGCAGCGGCTGACAAGGACTGTGAATAATGATGCAATCAGCTTGTTCTGGGTCCCGAAACACAGAAACCAGTGTCCCTGAGCGCGAATTGATCTCGCTCTCGTGTCGTTCTTGAGCTGGAGTGATATGTTGATAATTATTGTTCGTTTTTCTTTGAGTATGTTGTTTCGAAGCTTTCTTATTCATGTTCGGAAATTATGAGATGGTTGTAAAAGCCTTGCTTTGCATTGCCATATGAGCTTCTTAGATGATCAAAGAAGAAGGATTAGCAGCCTCAAATTGCGGGACAAGCAAAATAACGTGATTATGCTTTTTCCGATTTTTCGTAGTAGCGAGACTCTCGATTATCCACCCAAGAGCTTTGCCAACAGGTAACAATCGATTTTCTATGACCAAATCGGACACCAATAGCCGTAGTTGATACTTATACGGGCAAAGCGACCAGAGCGACCGTAAGAACATAGATTTTGTTGGGGAGAAATCTCTTGGAGGCTATAATACACGCTCAAGCTTCCCAATAAATACGGCAAAGAATGAATATATGACTGTAGAAAGGCAATTAGTAAAATGGACTTAGTTATAAAGGAAAGATTTAACACTTAAGCTCAAAAAAGAAGGCCCGGCGATACCTTAGCGCAGAACCCGTCACTCCGAAATTGTATTAAATCATAGACGGGTCGCTTCGATCTCAAACGCACAGGATAACGACAAATATTTGTCCTAATAAGATGCCGAGACCGACGCGCTAATCATGACCAGCAGTAAATGTTAATGGCATGATGGTACTCGTTTATTGCAGAGAATAGAGAACCAGAAGGCTGTATAGCATAATTTGATTTACAGAATACACGGTTGGGGAGACATGCGAGTTTCCATTTGAAAGTAGAAGCACCAGACGCCTTGCACGATAGTCACCCCATTCCTCGTCCACTTCATGCTTTACCTCCAAACCTCATCGCCGCTCATGTAATTTCTTTACTTCCATTCGACCTTTAGACTATTTGTTCCGGTAGTCGCCAATCTCAGTTGTTCTGCTGGCTGTTGAGAATTCTCAGAATAGCCAAGAACAGATTGATGATGTCCAAGTAAAGGGAGATCGCGGCTGCAATCTCCTCCTCAACATGGTAATGGCGCATGATCAGTTGCGTATCCACTAAGATGTATCCACTGAAGATGAGCGCAGCCACCGATCCGTATACTAGTTCCATCGTGCTGCTATAAGGGAAGAAAGCCGCGACGAATCCAAATAGTATCAGAATCCAGAGACCGCCAAAGAGGTATGGCATCCAGTTCGTGAAGTCATATTTCGTTTGGCAGGCAAACAGCGTTAGGGCAACAAATATGCCTGCTGTAAGGACCAGAGCTAGAAGCACGACTTTCGTCTCGTAGAAGGTCACGATGACAGAGATGGAGTAGGCCTCCAGGGCCGTGAAACCACTGAGGAAGAGTAGGTTGGTGGGGTATGATTTGCGTTTCCAGAATGTGAGGAGCATGAAGCCGATCGCGCCGAAGAGCGAAATCCACATCATCCACTGGTTACTTTGGATCCACTTTTTGTATGAGTCACTAAAGTAGGATATGGAGCTGATGGCCATGGTGGCGAGGAGTTGGGCGGTTCTGTGAGAGTCTTAGCAAGGCGGCCTGATGGAGCGCGGGGGGGATTAGAGTGACTTACAGAATGGCGTAGACTTTGCGAATGAACTGCATCCGGATGGGTAGAGTGGCCTCGGAAACGGAGCCGCCAAACTAGAGAAGAGTCAGCGTGCATGACTTGTTCAATTTTTGGGAAAATTTTACCTTGAAATCATCTGGAACGTTGTCATCTTCGCCTCTTGGTCCACCAAGCATAGGATCGCTTGACTGTGCTTGGTATGACGGCGGGGCCTGGGTATATGAGGGTGATGGTTCATCGAAGGAGTCGCGCTGAGGAGCAGCTTGGTATTTTGTATTGGCAGCCATTTTAGCGTAGGTGGTGGAGGATGGACTTGTGGAAGGAGGACGTTGCAGAAAAGAGAGATGTTGTTGATGGAAGGCGGCGAAGTTGTGTCTCATCATGCGCCGCCGCCCAGATGCGCTAGCCACTTACAGATGCCGAGGTATGGCCGGCTTAGGGTAAGACTGCCAATTGAAGAGTCTGAAAATTAGAGGGTATGTAGCGTTTGCCCAGAGACAAGCAGACTTTCTGATGGAGGGTACGGTGATTTTAGAGGTAATAATCTGCATACACGCTGAAGTAGGGCAAGAAAAGAATTACAGCGACTGGCCTTAGATCTCTAGCACACATCCAGCTACTCGAAAAGCAGCCTTGAGCGCTTCACCTCTCTGTCCAAGGAGCCCCAAGCCCTCATCGTCCGCACTAACACCTAGGCCATGCCGTTGGTATCATCAATAGCAGTGCTCTGCTCTCTCGTCATGCGGCCCTCTGCCTCCCTCAATTGACTCTCACGTGCCAACAGCTCCTGTCTCTTCTCGTTGATCTCACGCTGAACTTTGATCTCGATCTCGCGAAGCTTTTCCTCCTCGCGACGCAGTTGCTCCTCCTTTAGGCGGACTGATTGCGAGGCTAGGTCCTCCGGATTCATCGATGAGTCGCTTTACAAGATACATTAGCTCCAAATTAGTCGATATGCCCCATGGAAAATAAAGACTTACATGTTACTACCACCTTCAACGCTCTTGCTAAGTTTCTCCGTTCGGTAATTTTCGTAAAGAAAATCGTGGGTAATTTCCTTCAGATCCGCCAAGTGGCTGTGGAGCAGTGCACTCCTGATGGCGAGGAAATCAGAGTGACGTGGGTTATCGATCTCAACGACACCCCATGGGTATTGTCGTGCCCTCACTCTTCGGCCTCCGATCTCAACCACCTCCTCAGAACCCACAATCGCGAAGGGCATCAAGCCACGTAACTCGGCGTTCTCCTCCACGGTGTCTTCATCATCCTCCTCGATATCGTAGGGGAAGTTGTAGACGGGTATGCGGTAGTGCTCGATGTCCTCCATGACCAGCTTCTTCGACTCTGCGAGCTCAGCGGGTGTGAGCGAGTCTGCTTTGCCGATGACAGGGATGACATTGACGCGAGGTGAGAGGCGTTTCATCAATTCGATGTCAAGTTCGCGAAGACTATGGTACCATATGAGCGATATTCTGATGGTAGTTGGAATGGGGAAATCTCACCCATGACCAGTAGGAGTGATGAAGTAGAGCAAGGCATGTACACGGTTGTCCCTGAACCTGGGGTTACGCTTGATACGAGACTCTTCGGCGAGAATATCGTCGTATTGGCGCTCAAGATGTCCCACAATCTCAGAGAAGCTTGCTTCGTTGTCGATCTGGTCACCGAACCCGGGCGTGTCCACAATGGTCAACGATATCCGAGTACCCTCCTCATCCAGCTCAAGCTCGACCGTGATTGGCTTAATTCTCACACCTTCCTCCAAGTGTGCGCGCTCTGGGTCATCCGAGTCCTTGCTCTGTAGTACTCGCTTTCCGCATAATGTATTGACGAAGGTAGTGCGGCCAGTTCCTGAAGCGCCGCAGACCATCAAACAGAATTGGATACCTTTCTTCACATTCTTCTTTCGGCGCATCTTGATCTGTGCTTTACGTGTCATTACTGAGCCCGTACGATGGAGAATCATGCTGCGTAGTAACACAAGGTAGCTCTGGAATAAAACTTACGGCATTGAGGTTGGACGACATGGTGGCGTAATTTGGCGGGTAGTCAATCACGTGTGATGCAGAGAATGCGCCGGTACAATGGGTTGGAATGTTGATGGTATGTAAGGGCGGTGGTTGTCGTAGTCTGTCAAAAAAAAAGATGCTAAGGGGCAAGCTTGGCAGAATGGAAAGCTACTTTACTTTAGGGCTTGCTCTCAGCGCTGCCGCGAGATAGGCGACTCCGTGCGACATCATCTGTTTACGCTATGATCCTCTTCACATGCGCAACATGTTACACGCTCTTCCTCCTCTCACCCATGAGCTGCCCGTGCTGCACTTTGGCTGCACTCATTCATATCGAGCGCCTGCCACCGTAGCACTACAAGATTTACCTATATGAATACCCGCCGAGCCATCGACGAATCGGCAGGCCCAGTGTCACTATCCGTAGCATTCAACCAGAACAGCAGCTGTTTCTCTGTAGGCCACGACAATGGCTTCTGTGGTGAGCTTTATAGCAGAATTGATCTCTGTGCTTCTATTGCTGACATGTGTTCCCCAAGTATTTAACTCGGATCCATGCCAACTTCAGAAATCTCAAGGTACGGAGCCGCCTCGAGGGTCACACGACAGCCGGACGCCAGCAAAATCAAGTAGCTAATTGTGGCTTTGCACAGACTTCAATGCTGGTATTGTCGTCGCCGAGATGCTGGGACGTTCCAACTTCTTGGCCCTTGTAGGAGGAGGGAGACAGCCAAAGTTCCCTCAGAACAAGGTCGGTAAGACTTCCCGATCCCACCACCAAGTCAGGACCCCAATTGAGCATGCTTTTATAGGTCATCATCTGGGATGATATCAAGCACCAAGCCGTCCTCAGCCTCGAGTTTCGCTCCCCAGTTCACAGCGTCCGCCTCTCTAGAACACCCCAATCGCGCATCGTCGTCGCACTTCAGAATAGCGTACACATATACGCATTCTCAGTCCCGCCCGAAAAGCTTTCTGTATTTGAGACTGCAGATAACCCAACAGGACTCTGCTGCCTCGGACCCAATGTGGTAGCCTTCCCTGGTCGCACGCCAGGCCAAGTGCAAACCGTGGAATTAAGTACCGGAAATGTCAGCATAATCCCGGCGCATGGCACACCACTACGAGCTATGGCAATGAGTGCAGACGGAGAAATACTAGCGACAGCAAGTGAGAAAGGCACTCTGATACGTGTGTTCTCGACAGGCAACTGCGCTCGCGTTGGGGAACTGCGGAGAGGCGTAGATCCTGCCATCATCTTCTCCCTCGCCATATCGCCTAACAGCGCACTCCTGGCAGTGACCTCCGACAAATCGACATTGCACATCTTCGACCTCCCAAGCATAGCATCTCACTCCCGGAACGGCTCTATGACGTCCAATAGACCCCAACTAAACTCGAATAGCTTCTCCTCGACTGGCAGCACCGAAGAAGGCAATAACCACAAATGGGGAATCCTGGGTAAGCTACCACTCCTCCCTCGAGTCTTCTCGGACGTCTATTCCTTCGCTTCTGCATCCTTCAATATGGACGACGACCCACAAACAGATCTTGGTAACAGCGCTATTGCGCCCATACCGGGTATACCAGGCGGGAAGCCGAGGAAAGGTGTCATTGGGTGGAGAGACGACTATACGATACTTGTGCTTGGTGCGGGGAGAGATGGACGATGGGAGAAATTCATACTGGGTGAGGGGGCTGATGGAAAGAGGCATTTGGTGAGGAATGGGTGGAAGAGGTATCTGGGAAGCTAACGGCATTACATCGTGGCAATATGGACATGGTCATTTTCATGAAGCACATGCGGGGAGCGATGGAGTACATGGAGTCTCAAAGTAGGGCGACTTGCGGTTGGATCTTGCAAGACGTTGAGGAGACCTTCAGGCATGCGTTTATTTGATGAACGATCGAACATCGGAGTTCATCCTTGCTTGAACTCATGCGCAAAATTGGGAGACTGCTCGGCTGGTGTAGCACATGGCAGGCTCGTTGCCTGAAGAAAAGGTAGTCTTGGACGCTACTGTAGTCCGTTGAAGCATAAAGTACTGTCAACTTGAGCACCAAACCCAGCCAATCAGACTATACGAGAGAATTGAACATATAGTCACGACTCAGCTTGAGCGCGTGATGACCACGATACACGTTCTTATTTGAGCTTATGGTGCAATTCCCAGGCTCTGCAGTTCTCGTCACTGCTATTTCGCTCTACCTTACTGTCCCCAAAGACTATCATTTGTTTTGGCACTGGAGTCTTCCATTTGGACATATTTCCCGTAATGAAGCCCATGGTTTGGTGGTCAAGTAGCTCATGGGCGTCTCGTGGCTTGTGGAATATGCCTGTTGGCACTGGTCCTACGGCGGTTGGATATGCGCCGGCGCTCAGCTCTTGATCGTCAGCACGGTGTTGAGTCCAATTTATAGTCGTAGCTGCAGTAAATCACCGTGCCTTCAAGGACTTCTCAACTTTGTCCGATTATGATTCCTATGCCTCCTCCTCCTGTCATCCTCAGATCCGGACTCCCGATGCCTTCGCCGCTCGTCATCTCGATGATGATGCCTATGGTGGTGTTTGTGCTTCTTTGCCGTATCTTTCCCATTGATACCCTTTTCGAACTTCGCCAACGACCTAGCGACTTCCTCCCTCTTCTCCTGCACCAGATACTCCTTCATCGGATCATCCTCATCGTGATCCCTCAGCAGCTTTTGTAACTCAATCTCCTCCTGCAGCATCGGTCTCTGCTCTTTTTCACTTTCCTCTCCCTCGCTAGCCACGACGTCACCCTGTAGCCCCTTCTCTCTCTCCTCATCCTCCTCTTCTTCCCCATCCCTGCGCTTATATCTCGTATGATCCACTTTCAGCAACTTCCCCATTATCGACGCACCACCTAGATTATCTACCGCCAAGTCCGTCGAGCGCTGGTCTTCATATTTGAGGAAAGCGAAGCCTCTTGATTTCCCAGACTCTTTGTCTCGCACAAGGTTTATATAAGTGGGTTCGCCGAACTGTGAGAAGATTGTGAGAATGTCGCCTTCAGAGAGGTCGAAGGGGAGGCCGCCGATGAAGATGTAGGCTGTGTCTATTGAATACTTTAGTCTCCATGGGGTAGGTGTATTGCGCGGCGTTGGGCTTACCTCTGTAGTCTGCATGCCAGGAAGCTTCTGTAGAGCTGTACAATACGAGCGTTAGGCTGTGGAGTGGTTGCGATTGCACGGTGGACTTACACTCCAGCTTCGAGCTCGGTCTTGTTAAGGTTCTGGATTTCGCGAATGCTGTTCATGGCTGCAGGTGGTGGGTGATGCAGCTATGGAAGAGAAGGCATGTTCAGAACTGTATCGTTGATGCTGGATCTCCAATGGAAGGAATCAACCAAAAGGGACCTCTCTATCTTCATCTCGCCAAGCCTTTCCACATGATTGGCTATAAATTTTCGCTAAATTACTCCTTAAGTACGTGATCTTAATTCGTAGATTCTTCTCTCTCCTATACCCTCCCCTACCCTTCCTCTATAGTCCTATATAATCCTATCCCGTTTACGTACGATATTATTCCCGCTCTCAATATATCTTGATGGACTTATATTAACTAATATATATATACGTCCGCTTCGCAAATTCTAAGGTCCTGACTCTATACGTCTGTTCTTCTCGTGCCAAGTGCAGGCAGGATTTGAGCTTGCAAGCTTTGAAAATATCTACGAGATTTGGTGACAATTAGCAGCCAAATCTCGGGATTCTTGGATCGTGCTTTGATTGAACGGGATCGTGCGGAATTTAACAGGAGAGGGCTGGCATATCTTCTCGCAATCCGTCGCGGATATCGAGCCATTGAGACTTAATAGAGTCTTCAAAAATCTACTTACAGACTTATAAGAAGGTATTCGAGGCTTAATATTGAGGGATCTCATCGACAACCACCATCGAGCTCAACCTCGCATAGTCCTCAGAGGAATAATCTGTTGGTAAGCAATGGAGATGTTTGTAAAGACCCATCGTTGACAGGATGACACGGCGAAGCTGATGGCGGAGCCAGGATGAAACATAATGGATGTGTGAAGGATTCCTCAAATCTTGATTTTCACAACACTGTCCTCCTACGGCCTGAAGGATCCGTAGCTGAGTCGAACATGTCGACCATGAAACTGTCAACAGGCGCTCCCGCTAGAACCAACTCTTTCACAACCAATCGATGCCTCATTCACTGACAAGACTCAGTAGCAAGGGATCTGAGTAGGTCTAGGTCATCACCAGCGAGACAAACATCATACCTCTGTCGCGAGCTCTGAGTTCAACTTATTGTCTTTGGGCAATCCCACTCTACTAGAAATCAACCTCAGATCAGCAGAATGTTGAATACAGATCAACCAATATTCCAAGACCTCAAATCCACCATCAAAAGTGGTGACCTCCCAAAAGTCCAATCCTTGTTCCAAGAATGGCGGAGCGACTCCAGCATTCCAGGTCCCGCACCATCAGACATAGACGAACTCGTCCCGCGCACCGCCGAAGGCGTCGGGCAACCAGCCATCCTCGAGTATCTACTCTTACAGGGAGGTTCAAGCGACATCGACACATACACAGTCGGCAAAACACAATCCCCACAGATATTCGAAATTTTCATCAAAAACGGCTGGAAACTGGAAAGCTTACAACGGACTTCTTCACAGCCACGTCAAATATCCAAACCTGGTAGCTCTCTTCCTCGCTCACGGTGCCGATGCAAACCTCCCAATATCTCGTGGCTACTACCCCTTAGAGACAGCTGCACTATGCGCCCCCCTCGAGTCTGTTAAGATTCTGCTCTCTCACGGCGCTCAGATCGGCCCCGAAAGCCGAGCCATGAACGCCGCGGCGCGCGGCGACGTCCCTGATCGCATCCCCGTTGTGTCCTTACTCCTTGAGCACGGCGCGGATATCAACGCCCTGGCGGAAGACCATCCCGCGCTGTCCGAGGCCAAGCTGCGGGGAAGAAAATGCACGCCATTGCATTCAGCGGCAAAATGGGGGAATGAGGAGGCGACGGTGTGGTTACTGGAGCATGGTGCTGATGCGGATGTGAGAAATGAGATGGGGGAGACGGTGGAGGAGTGGGTGAAGAGGGTTGAGAGGGGTGGGACGGACAGTGTGTTGAGGATCCGGTGGGATATTTTCAGGAAAAATCGGAGGAAGAAGGAGAAGGAGAAAGGGGAGGAGAAGAAGAAAGGGGAGGCGGCAGATGCAGAGGAGGTGTAAGGGTATAATTTTGAAGCAGATGCAATCGCAATTATGGCTTTATTAGGTATTAGGTACTCGCTAAAGGTCTTTATTATCTCGAGGTTTCACAATCTGAATGCTAAAGGGTATGTGGACGGCTTAATCTCTCGTATTTCCCAAGCCAGATCAGCCAAACTGGTCTCGGGTCAAGCCGGCAATTAGAATGACAAACTCCTCTGAGACAAGACCACCGCGAATACCAAACAAACCGCCAGATTTAAGACTAGTTAGAGTCTCATCTAGCAGTTAGCACTACCACCAATTCCTCCACTTTTCAAAAGATACTCGAAAGCCCAAACACAGACTCTAAGCCTCGCATACATTTAGCAGTCAAATTGGTGTTCTCGCCTTGACACAAAGACTCAAACAAACGACCGACTGCGCCCCATTATCAGCCTAATGCTCCGCATTCTGGCAAGCTCAAATATCCACCTCAACGCCTCCGAGGCCATCGCCATCAGTCTTGAGATACTGCACCGTGTACGGTTTCCCCAGGCTACGGTTGAGCGTCCACTCAGCCGATAGCGGTATCTGCATGCCAGATACCTGAACCATAGCCGGCAAGACGATGAGGGTGCAGAGCCAGGGTCCGTCTGGGCAATTCTTCTGCGCGCCTTGAGAAATTCCCGTTTGGGTTTCTAAGCTCACGGAAGCGCTGATGTCGGCTATGCTGGCTATTACTTTGAGATCGAGACCTAGGTCTACGCTGATTCCTACGCTCAGGCCGATCGTGTGGCTGCTTCCGTCGTTGAGGGTTCCTGCTGTGTGGTATCGGTGTTTTTTTAACATAAGAGGGACAGTGAAGACGGGAGAAAAGATTGGGTGGGGCCAGGGTAGACTCACTTCCACCGGCTCCAACTACGAAATAGTCTCCAATCAAGAAAGGTCCTCCAACAGGGTCTTGGGTGTCTATCACTGTGTATGTGTACTCTTGGATCCCTGCAGGATTGTCTACGCCGCCTGGTGGCAGGACGGCTGCTTTTGCTTTCGTCATGCTGAGATATGCCACGATGGCCAGAGGAACGTCTGTGATGGACACCCGCATGGTTGCGAGGTGGTACTGGAAGTGCTTCTTGTCTGACGTCGACAGATGAATGGATCAGTGCCTTTGGAGGGATGCTGGCACCTGAAGAAAGAGGAAGTCTAAGATATTCCGAGATGTCGATGCTCGTGTCGCTGATTTGAAGAAGGGAAGCAATCCATATCAGGAGCACGCTCTCTTCTGTTCGTCCAAAGAGATTGCAACGGCACCGCCCCCATTAGAATAAAAGACTGATAGCTTCCTTGGGGAGATCGTCAATCCTTACGAGCATTTGACGAGACCTAGACATGATGAGCAATAAAGCGTTGAATATCTATCTGTATCTTTATACGCCACAGTTTTTCATATAGCGAGTCGACTGAGACAATATGACTACCGTTGTCGGAGGCTTGGTATAGGCTCATAGGGTCTGATGCTACTCGTACCAGAGATGAATTAATGCTCCGGAGGGATCCCAATCAATATGTCGTATGAATAACACGACCCTCGAATATCCAGGAGATACAAGCAAAATTATCTCACATTTGACCGTTTCTGAATCCACAAGATGGAGCTTTATCGTATCGTATTCACAGAGCGATTCACAGATCAGTTTCTTTTCTACAACGCAAAGTCGATTTTAGGCCGTGCGAAAGATTACAATATGGTCTCGCGACTATCCACTGGACTCCACGACTTCTAGTCTTACATGGAAGATGTCTGGAACGAAAACATATAAAAGTGGCTCATCTATGTTGTAAGCTTAGAAGGTCGAATTGCGGACTTATTGAGGCTAGAAGTTAGAGGTCTTGTATCTTTTCCCTGGTCTGCACTAGAAATTCAACGTTGGGCCCATAAAATTGTCGGGCTGCAATAGGATTGGCGGTCCGATCCTGATAGAGGTCTTTTGACATGGAGCGACATGATTCCTATGGATCGGACCGACAACGTCGCGCGGCCCAAACATGTCGACGAAACAAACATCCCACTTTTATCCTCCCCAGCCCTGTCCCTAGGGATTAATGAAGAATTTTCACTAAGCGTTCCATCGTCGATCCTATTGTTGTTGAGCTATACTCCGTGCTGGTCGAGAAGTCCATATTTCCGAGAGGGTCGAGCGCGATCTCATCAGCCATTGAACAAGGTCTCTGGGATTGCACGGACCAGACGTGAGGCTGAGCGCGTAGTTTCTGTATGCAGGTGAATTACCTACTAAGGTAAGACATACCTTACCTTGGCTTTGTCGCCAAGACCGTCCACTTCCTAAGGTAGAGTAACGTAAGGTAACTTACCTTAAGGTACTAAGTACTTAGATACCAGGTCTTGGCTTGTATGCCAGAAGTATCGGCTTCAACATCACTCGGGATTGAACTTGTGACTGGTGATGATAGGTACCTCAACTAAGGGCACAATGCAGCCAACTTTGGAGTCGAAGTTCACTCTTTTTCAAAGACATCCAACCCTCGGGCCGATGTGTTCGAAGAACCCTACGAAAATGAACTTCCTCCTTGAACAATCTTTCAAACACTTAACATTCTTCAGCCGTCATTTACCCACACCACTGGGTTTACCAGAATCAATGAACGACGACTCTCCTCGCCAATCCATGTTATTAGATGACGCACTAGAGTCACTATGTGAATCCTTTTCAAGGGAACGTTACTCGTGGTCCAAAGGTCTGCGACCTATTTTGACAGTCATATTTTTCATGATTGTATCGAAAGACCTCAGATGAGTTAATCTGTTGGAGACCTACCCTGCTTATCATCGAGAGAAAGACTTTCCTGAAAGCAATCAAAGTTATACCGCCGATGGCAAATCCGATGCATTTTCCGAGGAACAAGAACCAAATCTTCCGAGAAAGAAGCAAAGAGGTACTCACAGCAAAAGAGCCAAGCTGTCATCGAGAGATTTCCCTGGATCAATTTGCCACAATGGCAAAAATCGACGCTCAAATCACAGGTAATAAATCCAGCGATACAAATATGCGATAGAGAACGTCAACTTGAAGCACTTCTGGAATGTCTTCAAAAAGATACAAGACATGAGCAGTACAATCAGTTTATATGCCGTCTAGGCACCAAACTCGTAGGAAAACTTGTGATGGGCGCCCTTACAGCGGAGTTCAATGGCTTTCTCGAGAGAAGTCAATGCCTGCATTATGATGTCAGACGGTAAAACCTTTCGAAGCTGAGAATTTCATGCATGAGTACTGACTGTTATACGAAGGCTCTCACAGCTCGGTTCCGACCTTGAGTATGATGGACCAGCTATATAAATCAATATCATTGGCGCTGGGGTTGAAGATGATCCAGGTTTCTTTCGGCTTTATGTTGGACAAGCTTTGAATCTTCGCAAACGACTCAAACAACATCATGATGCGAAATACCGGAGAATGCACCCTTCATTACAATATTACATGATCGAATGCCGCAAACAGCCTTTGGTATCGATCTGTATGGCAACACTTCCGAAAGTTTGGGTCCATCGAGACGGCGACATGGAGCTCGTGCTAAATATTCTTGAAAAACTTGGAACTCTACTATTCCAGACGCTCCCAGCTCGACTCCTTGCTCAATTCGAGGTCCAAGTCTATCCGAATGTTCACTTCAACGTACTGTCGCCTCTTTTCCAATCTCAAGGATCTAGACCGGAGTCCAAATATATTGAAAAAGCGACAGCTTTCATTCAAGAAACCGATGACCCACAGATGTTGGACTACTACCGGGAAAAGGCAATGGGAAATCCATTGAAGACATTGATTTTGGAACGTGCGATGGAGAAGAAAGGTGGCATTCCACACAATTTTGACACTCTGCCAGAAGTAATCAAAACACATTTTTCTGAGAGGGGCTTCAAGAACGAAGCTGATGCTCAAGCTTTGATTGCGCCAGGTGCTACGCTTGTGCTCTCAATTTTGTGGGTCATGAAAGATCTCAGCACAGGGGCAGAAGTGGCATCTAGATCCGCTAGAGCAAGGCAAGCAAGCCAGATCGCTAACGATGCTCCTGACACCATAGTCTTGGCCTGGGAGGCTGAGGAGAAGCAAAGCGAGCATATCGAGTGCGAGGTGAGCTCAGATGCTGTTCGATCATCCGATGACGGCAACTACTTCAGGCAATTGCGTCGAGTAGAGGTCTACCAATATTCCGATTCTATTTCATCTCTAGCGCCCTTGATGCGCGGTCCGATCGGCAAAGAACCTCACAAAGTTCCAATTCATTGCTCTCGGTGCCGCAAAGTTCGAAATATCGAATTGAGCCCTCGATACGAGCGCTCAACAGGTCATTTCGCTGTGAGGAGGTTCATATGCAACAGATGCAAAACGTGCTCTTTTGTTCCCATCGACGACTCATTGGCTTACACAAGGACCGCATACTTATACAATAGGTACAAACGGAAAGCAACTCGTGAACGACAATAGTCATGCCTGGACGGGATGAACATAAGTGTATTCTACCTCAGTTGTCCTAAGACGTGGACGAAAGGGATCAGACACGGAGCGCTTTCAATCATCTACATAATGTAGCAAATCTGAATGATGGAGAATGGTGTTTGCCTAAGTATTATCGAATTACATATCTAGACATACAAATAGAAGCTTGCTCATATTATAAGCGACGATAATTTCCAATGATTGCGTTGACTGAAGATGAGTCTCGTTCTGTCAAATGTGGCTGTCAAGACCATGTCAAAATTATTGAATATCAGGTCAAGCAAAAATTTCTATCGTTGTAAAACCAGATAGTCATTACAAAGGCATAGACTCGAGCTGCGTGATAACTTAATTGAACTACTCGCAACAGCGCTAGCGAACATTCTCTAACAATATGAGTTCTGACATTGATAAATGTGTTAGGAATAGCTTCATTGGGACAGAATATAGATTTTCGTCTCAGGATGCTTGAAAAGCTGTCGCTTTTCAAAACTAAGAATATATAAGAAATGAGATTTGATTTACTTACGAAGATCGCTTAGTTCAGTTGGTTAGAACGTGGTGCTAATAGATTTGATATCTGCTGACGCCAGTAAGTCAATCGCGTTCTCATAATTGACAGTTATTGAATTCTGTTGCAGAGGTCGCGAGTTCGAGCCTCGTAGTGATCATCTTCAAACCCAATCTTTTTTTCTTGTTTTTCTCTTTTTGATCCATAGAATCGGGTTTGAAAATTACCGGCCAATACCGTTAAGTTCCTTACACACCAAAATAACAGCTAAGAACGCCGCCTGAAACGGCGCCAAGACCATCTCGAATTGGGTGCCTTTTCACCTGCACACAAAATATCCGCGTCTGGTTCATGTCCTCTTGTCAACGTCTTTCCCGCCGATACTCCATTATTGACGATTGACAGCTCGCCGAGCGCTCGAAAGCGTGGGCGTTCGAAATGAGTCGACAGTCCAACTTTCGAGGCCCAGTCACCGCTAGCAATGACCAGCCAAAAAGCAAAGATGTGGGCGAGAAGGGCATGTGGTCGACTATGCTAGACAGTGTTGCGAGCGGAAAGAAACTGCCTGAGAAGAACATAATCATTCTAGGTGGGAGCCCAGATACACAGAAAGATTTGTTGGAGACGCTCGCATCGGATTCCCCGAAAAGAAACCAGGATCGACATAAAAGAAAGCCGGTGGTAGCGAACGAATTCGCTCTTGGGTATACATATCAAGATGTGCTGGATGCGGACCATGAGGATATACTTGCCCGACTGTCGATATACCTGCTCTCCGAACCATCGCTTTCCTTTGCGCCCCTTCTTAAGCCACTCATCACCCCTCAATCGATACCAGAGTCCCTCCTCGTCCTTTTGCTCGATTGGACTGAACCCTGGCTATGGGTTCGACAAATACGATGTTGGGTTGTTCTACTGAAAAGCATCATCTCATCTTTGGATGCGGCATCTACACAGGCTACAGAGCAGGTAATGAAAGAATGGCAGCAACGGAAACGAGGCGTTTCGACGTACGATACTGGTGGCTCGACTACAGGCAGTGAAAACAACGTCACTTTACCTTTAGGTCAAGGAGAATGGGATGAGCCATTGGGCTTGCCTCTCTGCGTTATCTGTCACAACGTGCGTACTCCCAGGTGCTATCCCAGCGCAATGTATGAGCTCTGGAATGCCAGCTGATCTCCTCTCCCAGGCGGATAAGATAGAATCCCTCGAGGTCGAGCAAAGCTGGAAGGAAGAAGAGTTTGACTTTGTCCTGCAATTTCTTCGCACTATCTTGATGAAACGTGAGCCTTGCTAAATGACAAGTCTACCAAATTAGGCTAAAAGGGTGCAGATGGCGCGTCTCTAATATACACATCCAATTCAGTGCCGAATTCCCTACCAACACTCATTCATTCAACTCTTGGCATACACTCTCCGCTAAAGAAGCAAGCACTGAAGCACAATGTCATCGACAGAGACAAAGTCCTCGTCCCACCGAATTGGGATTCATGGGGCAAGATTCGAGTTCTGCGAGAAGGGTTTGACGTCGAAGGTACGAGTAGCGGCTGGAGTGTTGACATTCAAAAACCTTCTCCTTCAAACCTCAATGGCAACGCACAACCTGAACAAGCAGACTCGAACGCACAAAATTCACCACCACCTGAAAGCCCGGAACGGGCCGTCCTCCCCCTCTACGAATCTACCATCCCCAACCCCAGAACATCATCCTCTAATAACCCCCTCGACTCCATTCCAATAATAGAAGTCTCCACGAGACCAACTCAAGACTTCCTCGCCGAACAATTGGAAACGATAACCCGCCTCCAAGCCGAGGACGACCGCGTCACCACCTCCCAAAAACCCAGCTCCACCTCCTCATTCAGCAGCAAGTCCCACGACGAGCGCGTGAACGAACATATTGGCCCCGTTCAAGTAAACATGGGCGGTATTCAAGTCGATGCTGATGATATGCTGAAGAAGTTGAGGAATAGGGAGAGGGAGGGGGCGAGTGGAAGTCCGGAGGGGATTGATGCCGCGAGTGTGGAGAAGAGCAAGAGCCCGGATGAGCAGAAGGCAGAGAACGAGAAGTTGAGCAGTTTCTTTGCTGGATTGATGAAGAGGGGGACTGGTAGTCCGAAGGGTACGCCGGGGAGAGAGGGGAAGAGTGGTGGTGGGAAGGAGACGCCCAGTAGGAGGCCTTGAAAAGAGCGATGCTGTAGCTGTGGCAGAAAGGAATCTTGTGTGGAAGAGACTCGTTGAATAGCATAGCATAGCATGGTACTCTGATAATATTGATACCCATAACCAAGTTTTTAATCGCCAAATTTGACCGTCTTACTCCGCGGGTTACAATTCTATGCCATTTTCACGGGGACCTTCTCCCATGTAAGCTATGATCCCAGCTTAACAGCGAGCTTGAACTGCCCAAGATCTGGCGTCCAGACCCCGTAACACAGCCATGTTCCACTCATACCTCCAGCGATTTGATCAACATCGTCACAGCTTAGGATTGCGTTTTTTTGGACCCGAGCCCCGAATCGTGACAGTTGTTATGACGGAGGAAGTGGCGATGGGTGAGTCTTCCCTCAAGCTGCGGTGCCATCGAATGCTTCTGCTGCTCTACACAAGCCGTATCCATACTATTAGTCCCCGCTTCCCCTCGTCAATGGTTTCATCGTCGCTGATGTTTCAAATCCCATCGTTCAGTCTTTCTTCGTCATATTTTCACGTATGACATTCAAATCCCCCTCCCCCATTCCACACTTCACCCTCACATACCCCTCTGCGCCCCCATATTCCCTCTCAATCATCTCAATACTCGCCATCATAGTCTCCCTCTTACTCCCAAGCATCCGTTCCGCACCCTCCCTATTCCCCATCAGCGCCTCATTTTTCAAAATTCGCTCCACGATCTCCTCTTTCATTTCTGCCAGGCCATGTGTGGTGAGTGCGTATTCGTCTGCTACTGCTCCGTCTGGCACCCCCGCTAATAGTAGGATGAGGGCGCAGAGGATGCCCGTGCGGTCTTTGCCGGCTGAGCAGTGCACTAGGCATTTCTCGCTGGGCTTGTCCCGTAAGAATTCTAGAGCTTGTGTGAAGGCTGGAGCGCCGGATTCGAGGATTTCTGTATACGCCTTCACGAACCCGGCTGTGGTATCGGTACCCGCATAGTTCTTGAATCGGAGGGCGATTGATTCGGGCGAGTAATTCTGTTCTGCGAATACAGGCGCATGTACTCTTTCGATGCCTTCTATGCGCAGCGTATCGCCTGCTATTCTCCTCTTCTCGATTTCGGGACTGGACGAGAGGTCGAAGATTGTGGTTACGTTGAGGGAGTGGAGGGTTTTGATGCCTGCGGGGGTAATCTGGGCGGGGGAGGCGGAGCGGTAGAGGATCGCGTTCTGGGAGTTGGGGAGGAGGAGCGCGCGGAAGTTGTGGACGCCGTCAACGGTGACGAAGGGTGGGGAGGGGAGGGTGGACATGGTTCAAGGGTTAAAGGCGCAAAGGTGGACGTTGGAGAGTCGAGATTTGAAATTGATTTCTCCGCTCGCGAACCATCCACCTTCCTGCATGTCACCGAGCTGCCACAAGGACTGACATTCGTGAAGGTAACAGAGCTCCACAACCACAGCATCGCCATAGAGCAGAGCAATCGGTTGACCTCTTGACGCGTCTCGATGCCTATGTCTGTGATGAGAGCACTATGCGAGCAAGCGAAATTGTCATTCAATCTACGGCGTACTCTGGTACCACCTGATCATTGCTAGCGAGCGCAGTGTGCAGGCCTTCAACGTCACGGTTAAAAGCGGCATCAAAGTAGGTTCTGACATTTATCGGCGCGATCCTTCATCCCATCTAGGACGTTGTTGTTTGAGTCATGGCCAATGGCGATATCGGTCTCTGTTCAGCCAAACCCATCAGTAATTATTTCCCTTATCAATTTCGCCTTTCTCTCTTGCTTCAATCTTGAGTCGAGTCAGAGTTTGCTTTCAGGAAATCCTATCTGAACCAACTACGCCATATCTTCCTTGTTAGTTTTTACATCGTCATCATGTCACTAAAGCTAAGCTACTGCAAACCAGACGATGCACCTCAATTATCAGAAATCACCCTCGCGGCCTTTGAGGTGGCGCCGCGATTTATAGTGGGCCACGGTAAGGTACCCAGATATGTCCAATTGAAGCGGGATGAAGAGGGTTATAGAAAAAGCATTGCTAGCCAAGGCGACCCGAATGCTGCTCAACAGAAACATTGTCTCAAAGTCACTGATCCAACAACGGGAGATATCATGGCTTTTGCGATCTGGTGCTGGCTACCTAATGGCTACAAGACGGAGGAAGATAGCCAGACTCAAGTCCCAGATGCGGGGTTTCCGGAAGGTACGAATGAGGCTTTGGTAAGGGATCTCTGGAGGATGACGGGGCAATTGAGGAGTGAACATCCGGGCAGAAGAGAGGAGCATTGGTGTGAGTGCCTTTTTTTCCTCGCATTTTTGACTCTATTAACGCGCTCAGTGCTCTCGATAATCGGCACACACCCCAAGCATGAGCGCAAAGGAGCGGCTGGTATGCTCATCTGTTGGCCGTTTGAGCGAGCAGATAAGCAGGGTAAGAGATGCTATGTGGATTCCAGCGTTACTGGATATAAGTTGTATAAACGATACGGCTTTGAAGATGTGGGTGAGATGCTTCTTGATGTGGATAAGTACAATGCAAAATCAGGATATGGGGTTCAGAGGTGGGTAGCTATGGTAAGGGAACCTAGGAAGATCATCTGAAGTGGGACCTTCTATCAGAGATACAGCCACCCTCATTACCTGTTGACGATCATTGCATTTTTTACTCGGTAGAAGACCACAACACGTGCGATTTCGCCACTCATCATCCTTTATCATTCTCCCCAGGTGGTTTGGTAAAGCACCTCACATATGTAATTCCAGAACTCATCATCTTTAATTATCATGGCATTGCTATGGATAACATACAGCCATATGCGGAAGTTCGCCACTCATCAAGATCCCTCGCTACTCCGGAGCAGTCGAGCAATGCCTAGCACTTTGCAATCTTAGGTCGGCCCAGAGCCAAGCGAAACACTACTCACTCCACCCGAGCTCAAAAAAGTAGATTGTCGCACTCGGGGGTAAGACATGATGTCCTTGGGCACGTTAGCCTAGATCTGGCTATTGACCAGACTCTACGTAATTTGTGACCATCTTTACTCTAAGTTCAGAGAAAAACTGATTTTCTCTTCTCTAGGATCTGACATTTAAGTAGCTGCTCGGGGTTTAATTGAGGGTAGGAGTACACTTTCACACCCTAGCGAGAACCAAAATATCAGGGAATATCAGCTGCCAGAGTCACAAAGATACTATCTACCGCTTTAATCCTTCCGCTAATTCCAAAACCAGCAGCTTTGACGAGAAGACACTCACGAATTTGTGATTACACTCAATGATCACCAACGGTGAGCTACAGAGTAGACCTTTGGTTTTGACTCTGACGAGTCTTTATTATGCGCTAGACGGGAGATTCTTTCTAGATAGATAATGCATACGGAATGAAACTACTTGCATATTTGATCAATCACATCAACTACTTCATCTCATGTGCTAGGAGTATTCAGTGCTCTCTCCCGCTAGATCTTAGTCTCACAGACTACTAAGAGCTGAACAGGCGATCCTATGCTCACGTGATATATCTTGGCGCAGGAAGCCAAGCCTCAATACCGAGATGTGATGCACTCAACAACGGGCGCAACGAAACATTCGACCGGCGTTGCCCCCTTGGAATCCGAAAGACGGTACTCCTCCCCGTATCCACGTTTCATCTTTTACATCTGCAGGTAGCTGTGAGACACACCCTCAAGTGCCGTATGAAACGATCCGTGGATATGCAAGCACCTCAATGGCCGTACGTCCGCAGCTTTTACCTGCACCCTGCTCATGAGCGCTGGCTCATGAGCGCGCATGCTCTGCTTGGGCACCATCAATTCCTTCGTTGCGGGCTCCGAGCTGCCTGGAAGATGCCGTGATACTGCACCCGGTCTCGAAAGCCTAGTTTAAAAACTCTATATCGTGCAATAGTGCCTCTTTGACGTGTTCCTACTATCTTAGACACTCACCTATAAGGTATGTAGATGATTCTACGCATCTTTGTCGATACCAAATGAGATGTGCATATGTTTCTCCAATCTGAAGCGATTCTCTTTGCAGCCACCACACTCGTAGAAGTTGTGAGCCGGCCACTTTGTAGCAGATCATAAATAGTACTGACAGCTAACTTTCAATGCACTCCGACGATTGAGACAGATCCTCACTGCGCATTACTCCTCGTGTTTCCCGCTGTGTCAGCACTTATGTTCTTTCTTACTCGTATATGTCCATGCGGCCGCAAAGATAGCTCTTATTGCTTGTGATCAATTGGGCGCTTGGTTCCCTTTGGCATGGCTTTGTTTGGAACCTTGACGTGCAACGTCTATATGGTAAGCCACAGCCTTAGGCAGATCATCGAAGGACTTTCCAGCAGCCTTAGGAGAGGCGCAGAGGTGGCGAGTACGGAAGAGCCAGATGCCATGGCTGACAAAGATGCCTCCTTCGATTACAATCCTGCCATATAACAGACTTCAGTAGCCGTAACAGAGAGTCTCCTTTGGATAGGAGGATCAGATACATACCAAACAATAAACAAAGAAGCTCCTAACGAATCAAACGTCTCCTACGCCACCATTGCTAGCAACGAAACAAAAGCACCCAACCAATCCACGGTCAAAAATTCAAAATGTATCCCTACTACCCTACCCCCGCTTTTCCATAGCTCTTGATACGGCGGCAGCAATCCAACGGCTTGCAGGATCGCCGCAACGATGCCAAATAGCGTCGATCGCCAATTTATACCCCGATCGTACAGCGGTCATAAAGTCTGTGTAAGCAGCATCTCAACGCACGCGAATATTACCCCTGTGAATATGGCGAATATGGGGGCGCGAAAAGTGCTAAACCCATTGTTGTAGTGAAGGATCTAAGCCCAAGCGGCCAGAGAGAGGGCGCAGAAGATCTGGGGTTGGACCTGCATGGGGAGGTTGGAGTTTTGAAGTATGGCATAGAGGCCGCTATGGACGGATGTGAGCAACCGATGGGCTTTGCGCGTTTCGAGTACTGATAGCTTACAAACAGCGTGAATGAACGTCATTAGACCTGGTAGCCCATCTGCTTGTTTTTTGCTTTTTGCTTCCAATTGTATCATATCTGTGGGACGAGTTGGATACACCAGAAGACCGCGCCGATGGTGCCGAGAACAGTAGCTGCAAGAGGGGTAGTAGTTTGCGGTGCCACTTTGGAGTTGGGGATGGTGAAGGGTGAGATAAGCGAGTGGAAAAGGGATGTACAAGGAATTATTAATCAAACAAGGATTGAAAGAGTAGCTGAGCCTGTCTCTTAAAAGATAGCTGTAAATCGACTTTGCAACGCAATGCTGGAAAATTCCCTCAACGATTTTCAAATGCGCGCAAAATCCGGTAACATGGAACATGCATGAGCGAAGCAAATTAGGATCCGATATGCAAGAAATCGGAAACAAAGCCATCTTCTATATGCAAACTGCATCCTCTCGGTTGGCCTTTTGGTTGAGCGTTTAGAATTGCATATCATGGGGTATGGTACGTCGAGATTTCTGGCTCTTGGTAGTTTCCACGTTACCCTCGAGGTCGAAAGGCATGAAATTCCAACGTGTGCATGATGCAAGACCCAAAAAGGCGCGCTGTTGAGAAGTAACGGCAACGACAATCCTTCTGTTGTGCACGGTACCGTCCTTCATAACAGCGAGTCATTCCCTAAAAAGCAACAAATGTCCATTGACGCGCAGTCTTCATGCGTCCACCTGGGTGTAATGGGTAGACATTGTACGTCCATGAGCCGTGGGTGAGGGTAGTTACTCTTGTCCCAGATTCCAGGCTCCAATCGGGGGATTGTGCAGTCATAGCGGTGCTCGAGCATCCGCACGGATCGAGCCGATGGTGGGCGCTGTGCTAGGACATGGCTTGATCTGTACTGGACTATGCAGGAAGAAGTTTTCGGCGTTATGTAAGTGGCAGCGCGTCCGGGGATGTCATCACGTTACGTAGACAGCATCTAGCTGTCATGTAAATGCTGGAAGAACATCGTCGGCTGCAGCTTGACCCGCGTCTGATGTCGCTTCAAGAAGTACACGAGAGATCCTTTGAATCTTTATTTCTAGTACTTGATCGAGTCGTCTGTAAACGCGACGTTAGATTGATGAGTAAAAAGGGGTAAAAACTTATGTCAGCTCGGGCCCCAAATACATGCTGCGCGAGTTGTGTTTAGTAATGCCTTCCCTTAATTTTACAACTGCCTTGGCTCTGTTTCCCTCCACTTCTTCAAGATGTAGTGGCCACGCATACAACAGGAACCCGTAGTCCTAACGCGGGGCAAAATCCAAATATATCTTCGGTCCTCAACTAGATGTGGATCTAAGATAGGATCTAAGAAATTTTGGAGCGATGCTATTTCAAGGCAACAGAAGGTCCAATATATGTAATACAAACCCTTGCATTCTTTCAAAGGACCATCATGCCATTTCTGTGCCGATCGAAAGTGCTTTCCATACCTAATGAAACTCAAGAAAGTGTCTTCCTGGCCATTCGCCGGATGTTCAGCTGTTACTGCTCTTGTGACTCGTAGATTCGGTCGGTACTTGAGTCTTGGAAGCTGCGAATGATAACTAGACGACGAAAATCAGCCGATACTGGTGAAGGAAATCTGATAATACAAACACACTGGTTACCGCTTTCCACCTCATTTTAGTAGCAGAACCGTCTGTTCCGGCTCGTTCGATGTCAATCTCAAGCACCTTGACACCATGTCAACTCATCGATCCCTAGCAATGCCAAACCTGACATTCATATGCATGATAGACCGCTAACCGTCATACATGCTTTTAGACAATTCAAGCCATCAGATATTGATCAGCGATCGCAATCGCTGTCATTTTTCCACGTAAAGCCCACACTAAAGCATTACAAGTGAATTAGATGACATCGCAAGAGCAGCAGACAGCCAATTCCCTCGACCATCGTAGTACAAATTTCGTAAAATGGTATCCAGAACAAGAGAGGCAGAGCTGCAACTCCAACAGAACGTATATCAGCTATAATAAAATCTTGACTTCTTGGACTCCTTGAGCTCATGAAAGGCCCCTTGCTTACGGGTTTCCTCCACAGCAACCTATAAGTACAGCTTAGCACTCCTAGATGCGAGCCCTCTTCGTGAAGTGACGCCTGCAATGCCAGGAAAAGCTCCTCTACTAGAGCCCAACTTGTTCAATTACCTCTTGTAAAGGTCCGAACTTAAATGTACTGTCTTAGACATTGACCGAGGAACTTTGTAGACGTGCAAAGTTATAGAAGGACCACGAGCAGAACGCCAAGGGTGGGGAAAGCGGCTAGAACCTAAGCTGCTGCGCCGAGGAGCACAAAAAGCAAAAAGGACACATCATGAACATACTGATAAGGATCTTAAGAGCTCAAAATGCAAAAACAAGAAGTGCAACCTCGGTGAATCTTGAGTGGTATTAATTTTTGGTTGATAGAAGATGTCAGAAGAGAGAGGTTTACCGAACACCGACCTCCACCTTGGAAGGGTGGACTGTTTAGAAATTAGACCAATTTTCTGGGGAAAACTGAGAACAACATACATCCTAACCATTGGACCAAGGAAGCTCATCGGATTGTGATCAGATGGAAACCAAATATTAGTTAACTATACATTCTCTTTTGTCAAAGAACTCACCCTCATTGATTACAGCCCACCCTCCTTCATAACATGGTGACGTTTGTGCACGATTTTGTTTACGAATGAAACTCTGATTTCTGTCAAAGATCTAATGCAACAGCCGTCTCCACACCTCTCCATGCCTATGCAAACATCATGATCGGAATTCCACGCCATATATGTCCGCCTCGCTATGTGTGTGCACCATGTAGTCCAGCTCAAGATGCCCACGCCCATTCAATCAACCTAGCCATGCGGTCCAGATATGCCGCCAGCTCAGATCCCACACACGGAGCCACCTCTGATACTCGCAAGCCACCCGAAGGTGTAAGACTCCTAAGCCAAAGAAAATATCCCCAACAGTAAGCAGCCGTCGCCACGCCACGCATAATGTATGCAAAAGGGGAATCATCGCACGCTACGAATGCCAGAGAGCCCATCAGCCGCGCAAACAAAATTACCGATATATTCCTCCCAATTTTTCGTCAGTCCCGGGCTTATGGTGTACAAGCACTGACCCATGCCACATGCCTGTAGCCCGTTTTTCCGTGTTCCATGTATCGCAATTCGCATGAGTATGAAGAAGTGTAGTAATGAGAAGTTTTAAGCCGTAGCGCCGTGGCGCCATGCTTGACGTGCCTTGATTTCGTTGAATTAATAGGTCGTGCAAAGAGTGGTGGATTCGTGAGGATTCGTCAACGTCCAAACATATACCCTTCGTAAGGTCCGCCTTGTCCGCCCCAGCCGGTCGTCTGCGGGCTGCGCATGCCCATCCCCATTCCCATGCCGAGATCCATGCCAAAGCTACTACCCATGCTTGTAGGGCTGATCATTCTGTTCATGCTACCGGCATTGCTCAGCCCTGGAGGAGCACTCAATCCAGGCGGCGGTCCATTTGCAGTCGAGAACGGCTGAATGCCCAATCCATTAAGCCCTTGCATTGGCCCTGGCGACAGTGGTGTAGGCGGGCCCATGCCTCCAGGTTGCCCAGTCCGAACACCAAGAGGGTTCTTCGAGAAGCTCAATCGAATGCCGCCCTTGACGCTATTGTGTAGAGGATGTCCATAGAGCTCGTTCAATGCTTTAGTCGCGAAGGAAATGTCCTCAAACTCCACGAAACACATCGGCCCATTTTGCTTCGTCCTGAAACACAACCTCTTGTATCCCCTCTGCTTCGAGAACATGGCCTTCAACTCATCCTCCGATGTATCAATGGGTAGATTGCCAACGTAGAGCGTATTACAGGGAGGATTTTGGTCGGCTGGGTTGACAGGTGGGTAATTGGGTCGCTGGAGGTGTTGGTTCGCCATTTGATATGACGCGTTCGGACCCATGTTACCCATACCATTAGGTGACATGGCGGAGATTGGACTATGTATCGGCGCAACACTTCTCGGCGACGTGAGACCTGACATTGGCGGAGATGTCGCACTGCTCGTGCTGAGCGAGAGACCGCTGAAACCTCTCGTTGGGATCTGAGGATTCGTAGGATGTCGCGAAAGCTGCCCTGACATATCACTCTTAGCATAAGCGACTGGATCCTTCAAAAGCTCTCCCGGCTCATCATCAATACTATCTTCACCAATCACAGCTTTGCCCGACACTCTTTGTCTATCGCTCATTGCCTGCCCCATCGGTGACTGGGGAGAGTAGAAAGTCGAAAGAGGAGAGACAACATCGGGCCCCTCGGCCAAGGAGGAGAAACAGCCCCCATTGGTAAAGCTGGGCACACCATTTGGAGGTGTAATGCGATCCATTGCCTGGAATGTGCCATTGAAACGTGATGGTCGTCCGCTTGAAGAGCCGGTTGAAGAGCTCGAATTGGCCCGGTTCGCCCCGAAGTCGAAGTTATTCCTTCTCGGTCCCAACCCACCACCAGGCGAAAGCCGAACGATATCAACTTGCATTGGCGGCTCACTCGGATTGTTTTGCTTCCCATTCAAGAATGTCTTGGCCTCCTCCGCAGCGGTGGAAGTGCGGAAGCGCGCAATGGCGGACAAGTATCCATGTTCATGAGGGGAGTCTGTAGGGATGAAATCTGCGCTGAGAAAGTCCTTAGCGAAGAGGAGCATACTCCGTAGAGTCTCGTGTGTAGTGTTTCTGGGCAGCTTGCGCATGTAGATAGCTGCGACTGGCTCACTTCGGTCTGCTCCAATCGCAAGGTTCGACATCCCCAGATCGGAGTCGAAAGGATTGTTGCTTTGGCTCATTGGGGAGATTGTTTGGGAGTGGGAGGAGGAAATTCGATAGGGTTTGGTTGGTCCCTTGCCGTTGCTCATCATGTATCCTTCTGTCGCCATTGGGCTGGCGAATCTCAAAACACCACCTGCTGTGTAGCTAACTTGGCGCGTGCTTCACGAACGCTGTGAAACGTGATCGAGTGACCCGAGCCGATTTGCATAGGAAAAGCAAAGCCAATAATCTTAATTGTAATGGCCTAAATCTTTGGCTCGCGCTCTAGGTTATGTAGCTCACAAGTCCCGGAGGGCTCTCAAGCTTGCATGCGCGGGTGCGATTTTGTTCCTGCTCTTGCTTGAACCTGCTATAACAAGATGGGATTGTAGTATCCGAGTGCATCCGTAGTAAGAGTGCAAGAGCTGCGTGATTTGCGCGCAGTCAATCGCTCGAGGCTGGAATGAAAAAGTGGGCGAAGTTCTCAAGTAAGGACCGACAGCTCCGTTATCTGGCGTGGTAGCTGCTGTGGTAATCAAACACAGTCGCAAGGATGCGACTATTGAACGAGCGTTATGCAGGTCAAATGGTTGTAGATTGGTAGAATATTTTCGAGTCGAGAGAGAGGTGCGCTTGAAGATAGGACCAAGAGTTCCGAAATGCGACCGGGCGGGGAATGAGGGTCGACAATTCGTGGTGTGGGAGCTGCTGCTTGTTGGCAGGGATGGGAAGAGATGGCTTCGATAACGGGTGTTCGCTGATTCGCGCAGAAGGAAATAGCCTTAATTTTTGCGTGCTTGCTGTGCGCCTTGTCTGTCAGAGAATTGATGGATGGGATGTACCGGGGATGTAGCGAATGGCGTCAAACTGGCGTTAGGTGAGGGCAAAAGCTGATCCAAGTGGCGTTGGGGGATAGGCACTTGGGGCACTCGGGGCAGGGGCAGTCGTGCAAGCGGGAAAGACGATCTTGAGGTCTGGGCGGCGTGCTACTTGCTTAGGGCCAGATAGGTACCGATAAAGGGTTCAACGGTGATAGCCGCTGAAATTGATAGATCTGGTGATAATGAGGATGTTCGCATACGATTCGTTATGGATGTGTGAGAAGGGAAAATGGTGCTGGTGCTGGTGCTGGTTGAGTCGTGGATTGTCGAGTGGAAGGTGAGAAAAGAAGAAAAGAGTTTATGGAATTCGTGGCTTCTTGACAACGGGAAATTCCAGGCGCACTAACAGCTTGGTGGGGATCTTGAAGAGACATTTGACAGTACTCCGTACCTCGTTCATTCATCGATATGATTCATGTCTCATCGATAGAACTAATCAGGATATAGCCATAGGTTCGATTGCAGAAAGTGGAGCCTTCACGGCTACCAGCTCATATTATTCTACAGCTTCACACCAACTAAAGAGGTGAATGTCTCCACCGAAGTTAATGCTCGAGTCGCGGGTGGTTGCATTATGGTATTGTCCCACAGAACCGTTCCGGGAACAATGAACATTGTTCTTATGAAGCCAGTCTAATAGAATGCTCATCTTGAGTTATGATACAGCACACTCATTGAGATTCATTATCGGGGAAAAGGTGCCCCGCTTTTAGCCCTAAAGCATTCGGTTCCCAAGCACCAAACCATGCTGCTCCCCTTCAAACCACATCCCCGCTTCCTTCGCTCACTCGTCCGTACCTTCTACGCCAACAGACGCCTTAAGATGCCAACGCCGGCATAATATTTGGTTTATTACTTCCCGGTACTGGTCCACGAATGATTCTGCTCGCTGACCACGACCTGCAGATTTGGTGTGTCCCGGGAGCTTGGGAGGTCTCGCGTCAACGGTCACGAGGGCAGCGTGATGGTGGGGTCGAGAAATGCCGCGCAGGAGCTTCGAGCTCTGATTTGTAGACATGAGAGTGCTATATAATGGTGGAAGACGATGCGGCAATTCTCGTTGGGATTTTTCTGTAGGGAGCGCGGAGGGGTGGCCGGAGTCTCGACAACGATTCTCGATGTTTGGAGTCAGTCTCCTACAAATTTGGCGGCCAGCCAATGAGTCGGTAGAGTTAATTGTCCAACCATTGGGCGAACGTGCATCTCCATCTTTCCGCAGTGGCAAAAGCCGAGGCTGAAGATGCATGTGATTGAGGATCGTGTGGAGTAATGAAGCGGAGGTATCACCGCGAGCGTTGTGACTAATGGTGCACCATCAATAATCCTGCACACCAGTCTGACCCACAAGTGCTTTCGCATCGAGATCTCCCTTGGGCCCATCTACTGTCGTCCAAGCCGGTTCTTCATCTTCGAACCACCTCTCCTCTTCTCTTTCCTCAACGCTTCGATCATCATATTCTTCGCTTTCATCGACAGTCGCATAATCGAAATCTGCGTCATCACCCCTCAGGAACCTCATCTCCATCTCTTTTCGCCATCTCTGTATACCGTCTTCCCTATTTCCAGGGACCTCATCCTTCTCTTCTGCCACTATCTCTCCGGACGCATCGCGTCTGTACCTCATCGAAGCCGCATGATCAGGATAGGCCAGGGCATTGATCGTTGCTTCGGAGCGCAATAGGTCTGCCTCCAGGACACCCGAGTATCCCTTCTTCCGTCCCTCTGCTTCGCGCTCAGCGGCGGATTGGAAGCGTCGGACTAGCCTGTCATAGGCCAGAGGATCTTGGTGACATCAGTGCTATGTGCTGTCATGGTGGTGTAGTGGCAGACCTGCGAGTTCGAGAGACGAAGATGAGAAGTATTCTGGGTGCAGGTCGAGGTAGTGCTTTCGGCGATTCTTGATTTTGATGCGAGCTTTTGAGTCTGGGGACCTAGAAGGCCGTCTGAAAGAGACGGTGGGCAAGGATTGGCTGTTCTGAGAAGGAAACAGTGGAGTTGTAGAAGAAGCCATTATACTGTGATTTCCATGTAGTTGGGCAAGAATCGCCGAGAGTTGGATCGAACGCTGATCGTGAAATGCGCAAGGTTGACCGCTGGGCTCATAAAATAGTGTCACCCGTGTAGCTACATTCATGAAAGATGGAGGGAGAGCAGGAGCTTTCGACCTTTTCAATGCCTAGGTACCGTCTCTTATGATCAAGTCTAGAGCTCGAGAAGCCAGCAACATAATATATGGCGCTACCAAGATGATCTGCGTTTCGGGCCGAGAGCAACGGCTAGATCCAACGAGTAAATCTGGCCACCATTCTAGAGCGAGAGTCTTCCCTGATAATTCCCTCTTTCAACCAACGCTTTTGTCTCATCGGGACATCGGTCTTGCAAAATCTGGTCATCATGGCGGTGCTCCTCCCTCATCCAAGGCGGTTTGCAAGTTCTCTCATGGCTTTTTTTCATGATTTGCGATATCGTGTTGATGCTAGAAGGCTGCTGCCGTACCTTGTTTGTATTTTCAGACAATCTGATCATGATGAAGGGTTGCCAAGCTGTCGTGTGCCACAGAGCTATGACCGTGGTGATACACACACTGCCCATCGACGGACTGTTGTCTTGTCTTATCCCGTGCGATGTCTCCACTTTCCTTTCCTCGTCTAGTACCGGTAGGTTGAGCGTTTAGCGGGAAGCATTGCTTTCTCTTTACTAAGCATGCGTCTTTTCGTGATTCTTACATTCTTCTTGTCACTGTTTTAGGCCTCTGAGAGCGCTGATATGTATATTCTACTTGCACGAATTGGCAGGAAGCTACCAAGTATGGTCTCGACGCAGACGTGACTAGTAGGATCGAGCAAATCGCTTTGCTTATACAAGTTATCGCCGGTGACGTACTCGTGCGTATAGACCAATTCAAAAACAGAGATGTCCTAATACCTGCTCACGAGCACATACGTATCGCTAAGGCTTTCGCTGCTTTCATGTTCCCTGACCTAAGGCTGGAGAATCCACTGATATCTGGGAACGTATCTTCACTCCACTTTGCAGTAACAGCTTCTTGACGAGAACGGTATATTCAGACATTCCATCAGGCGTTTATGAGCTCTTGACTACGGCTTTCCCTGCTCTCTTTATCTGTGGCGCGCCTGAATCCACAGACAACACGGCGTTCCAGACGATCTGAAAGAACATAACGACTGGGGCTGACATAATTGATCCCGACACAAAGCAACTGCCTTGGATCTATGAAAGTAAGCCTTGCCTTACGCCTGTCCAAAAGCATCGCGACCTCTGATTTGTTACCTCAACAGCCAACTATACCAACCTTCCCACTTATACTTCCGTTGGCTTTAAATTGTGCCAAGACGACCCGATCAAACAAGGCTTTGCAGGATATAGAGTTCCATATCTTGTTTTCTATCCTTTTTCTCTCAGCACAGGCTAGGTGCGGGGAGAAAAACAAATAAAAGAAAATGCCAAGGAATGCACAGCTTTCTGCACACCCTAATTTTCTTCGCGATACTCGTTCAACGCAGCAGTCTTCATCACGACAATAACGCCATTTGCTGCCTCCGTGTCAGCTCACCGCTTGACTCACGATGTGTTCAATCACTCATCCAGCAGCTTCGTGGACAACTTGTGAAAGAACTTCCCTCGGAGCGTTTCACAATTCAACAAAGCGTTCCTGTGGGTGAGGCCCATCGACCGCAAACTTTCCAGCCACCCAGGAGGACCGTTGGAGAGACTATAGCAAAGTACACGATCTCGAACATATCGCACAGGTTGCGTCTACTCTCAGCTACTGAGCCGACAGCTACCTTGCTACAATGATGCATGAAAAGCATTACACGCTTATCAAGTACTGTATATTTTGCCACTTGCTCTACGAACCCCCCACCGTGCCGCTCTTCCTCACCCCTGTATTATTGCCATTTGTGACTGACCCGTACCTAGCTTACGATGCACCAATCGATGGTAAAACTTGTATTAGAGATGGCAAAGTAGAGCAGACTAACGCTTATGGGTTTGTCGAAGTCGGACATTTATTGAATCAGGTACTTGACCAGGTAAAGAATAAAATCTATGATAGACACCTCGATGTGGTTTACGACGCAGAAAGTTCAGTATACCTCGCTATCGTGCAAATCTCGTATGTACCTTGACTGACCGGATAGCCATTTATCTCCTAGCCAACGATTGGAGCCAGAACAAGGCGAGGGTGCTGGCTAAGGACGGCAGCGGCTACTTAGATCCAAATGCCCCTCCAGTATCGCCCCAAAAGCAACCATTCTTGGATACGATCACAGAAGACAACGAGGATCCCGGATTGTCATATGACTATGACAGCGATTCTCATGATGACACCATTAGTGGCCCTGACGATCCCTGCGATGAACTCCAACTCAGTAACAGCTCGGAGGAGGGCAGCTCCGAGGACGATAGCCCGGATAAGGATTCCGATGCTATAGCAAATCCGGGCACACTCAGTCCGCCAGGCCGTTTCAAAAGGGGAATGAGGAGACAGAGGAAAATTTGGAAAGATATTGGGGGATCTTGCCTGTTTGGCAATAACGTTTAAATTTGACGACATCAATCATTCTGCATACCTATGAGATACTTTGGCATTTAGCGTTTTGTGTTCTACGTATCGTTTGGCACCATTTCACTGATTGAAAGAATGCAATAAGACGGCTAGGCTCTATCGTTCTCGCCTATAGACCTCCAATGGGAGATTGTGCTCCTTAGTCTTCATTAAAAAGCTATAAGAACGACCCAAAATTAATGAACGATCTGTACAAGCTGATATCATAGGCATAGCGCCAACTGGTACCTAGTTCAGACGCGCCATACGTGGCTCTGGGAAAAGCTTGACGGGATGAGACAATTACCCTTCTATCAGCAGTCTCCAACAGTGAACAAACTTCACGAGAGCGAGATATAGCGAGCTGTTCGCCCCAACGTACTGTGCCATTGATATCAACACAAATCGATGGCTACCTCGGAAGCGTAAAATATGAGTATCAATAATGATTGTGCATGCCATTCTGAGAACCATTTCATGTACAATGGTCCGATTGACAAACCCCCCCCCACATGCCTACCCAAACAAGATCGTGCCATCAATACAACATTGAATATCTGTCAATAAATCGTTCCCTGGGTGTATTATCTATAGAAGGGGATCTTCTCTCAACGATACATGAAGAGCTTCCTCTGTTTTGGTGGTTGAACATTGGTGAGAAGTGGTCGATTTAAAGGCTTGGTTGGCATAGCGTATCCTAGCTACGCATAGACGCGGGTATATATAGATTCGATCAATGATAATACCTCAAGAATATGTTTCACAAAGACTCAAGCTGCCCATAATCTCGAAACAACTTCGCGGACGCATTCGGCCTAGTGCCACTAACGTCCACTTCCCTACGCGTCCCCGGATCAGGAACATACATTTAGCTTTCAACATCTGCATCTATGTCCAATTAAACCAGCTTTCTACTTGGATTCCCTGTATACTAAATCCCTACCGCTCATGACCTGAAAGCTGGAACCACCCCACATCATGTCCCACCCAACCTCCTAAACTCGCAGCAAGAACTCGTATTCGAAGATATCCACCACAACCCCATCAAACTCATCAGAAACCCCCCTGAGAATGGCCCGCTCAAAACACAAGCCTAAGCCATCACGCCCAGCAGCTGAAGCAGCACCACTACAAAAAATAATCCTCTTTACCCGAATACTAGCAACCCTCCTTTTAGCCGCCTCATCTGCAGCACTCACCCAATTATCCCTCTCCCCAATCTACGGCTCCATTCCCTCTGCCCGCGCAAAGTCCTTGTCCTTTCCGCTCCCATGGCCCGGCGGTAAGGTCCAAATAGCGTTGCCGGGACTATGGGTAATGCCACTGGCGTTATTGATTAGGATGTTTGTCAGTAAGCGGAGGCAGGGTCGTTTGAGTGGTTTGCTGCCTGTACTTGGAGTTTTGATGCCTGTGCTGTTGGCGGAGATGGGTAGGTTTAGTAGTGGGTTAGGGGCGGAGTGGGGGCCAGTGTTCGTGGGGGGTTGTGCGGTGGGACCGCTGTTTCTTGGTTCGTTGGTGAGTGTTCTGGGTTATGTTGAGGGTTTTGTGCAGAAAGGACCGGGTTCGAAGGGGGTCTGGAGTTGGGATTTACCGCTTATTGTTGGGTGCTATGCGATTTTGGATAAGATGCAGGATGTTCTTGGGGGGGCATTAGCGAGTATTATTGCTAGGTGGTCAGGTGTTAGTCCTTTCTTTAGTCGCTTTGGTCTTCTTGCCGCCGTATCTACGGGCTACGCATTGCTAGAGCGCCCAAGGAAACGACTCGCTGCTCTGGGCGGCATAGCTTTACTGCATCTTCTTCTGCTCAACCCGCACCTACCATTTGCCTACAATACAAGCCTGCTAAATGTTACGCTACAGTCTGAAGGCTACTCGCTTGTCGCTCGTCAGGAATCCTTGACAGGCTATATATCCGTTCTCGACAACACCAAAGACCACTTCCGCGTCATGCGCTGCGATCACAGCCTCCTAGGCGGAGAGTGGACCAACAAGCCTGCAGGTCATCCCGCCGTGCTCAACGAACCGATATATTCAATCTTTGTTATGCTCGAAGCTGTGAGGTTGGTAGAGTGTGAGTCTTTCAAGACAGTAGGACAGATTGCAGATAGGGTTGGTAGTGCGCTTGTCATCGGGTTGGGTGTTGGTACTGCGCCGGCTGCGTTGATGGAGCACGGAGTCGAGGTTACGACTGTGGAGATTGATCCGGTGGTGCATGATTTCGCAGTGGAGTATTTCGGCCTTTCGCATAAGCATACTTCAATCATTGGGGATGCCGTTGAAGTCGTCAAGGACCTGGAGGTAGCGACGCGCACGTATGACTACATCATCCACGACGTCTTCACCGGTGGGGCAGAGCCAATCGAGCTTTTTACCCAAGAGTTCTTGACAGGCTTAAAGAACCTTCTTTACAAAGATGGAGTCATCGCCATCAATTATGCTGGCGACCTACTCCTACCGTCTGCAATATCGGTCATAGAGACTGTCAAATCAGTCTTTCCAATCTGCCAATTCTTTCGAGAAGTACCACAACCACTGCCATTGAGAGAAGAAGACTACACCAACATCGTCATGTTCTGCAGAATGTCAACAGAACCCTTCACATTCAGGGATCCGATGGAGAAAGACTTCTTAGGGAGTCCGGCCAGACGACAGCACCTCTTCCCTCGTAATGAGGTCAATAATACAGCAAATGGAAAAGGGGAGATCCTTAGGACAGCGCATACTGCAGGCTTAAAGGCCTCGCAGATGAAGAGTGCTATTGGGCATTGGCAAGTCATGAGGACGGTGTTGCCAGCAAAGGTTTGGGAGACTTGGTGAAAAGGAAAGGGAGCTGACAAGAAGAATGCTTTTCGTAAATTTCTTTTTCGTGAAGGGTGACCAAGAGCGAGTTGTCCGTCTCGGCCGACAACAAACCTGCGATTGCTCAGCATTACGTTGGAAATGGCGAGAAGCTCCTCGTGTGTGGGGAGGGCAGAGGTGCTTGAGGCAGCTGGTACACCTCTTGGACTCGAAATGAGCGTACAAGCACGGTCTTCACAAAGTCCACGCAGATCCTTAGATTTTTTAAGATATTGCTCTTTACTCGTAGGAGTATCACCTCTTTCGGAGAGCACACCGATCTGCACAGGGATGTGCAACGGCTGCAGATTCAAGGAAAATTCCATGCAAGAAACTTGTAAAGGGTATGGTCAGATAAGATTGACACGCTTTACGCGCAATATTCCATATGAGTCCATAAAACATCTATATTAGTTCTGGTATCTGAATCTTTATATACTCGTCCTGTGATTGCAGAAGTTGAACAGAACCTAACAAGTCTGGCGGCGGCAGATCGCCACGTGATGGACGTTGAAAAGCAATTATAGACGACCCTATGCTTAAGGTAAGGTATGGATATGTCCCAGTCGCAAGCATCCAAAGCTGAGCATACAGAGAAGCTGCAAAGGATGTCATGGGCGACCTGCGAGCGCGCCTAAAGCCGCTATTCCGCCGAAGCTCGACCTTTTCCTCCACCAAATCCTCGGCCTCTGGTGCTTCCTCCGCCAGCGAAGCTCTTGCTGACCGTCGCTCCTGGAGTAAGACCTCCTTACGCCTGAAAAACAGAGAATCGTCCCTTCCTATACCCGAATTTGAAGAGACAGAGAAGGAGAACCCTGCGCAACTACCCCCAATAAATACAACGAAAACACTCGTCGCGGAAACGAGAACTTCAAAGGAAACACCAGACACAAGTCCTGAAACTCCACGATCCCCACCACTGTCATTGCCAAAGCGAAACCCCGAATTGACAGTTCAGGCGCCCACGCCGCAGTCCCGAGGCCTTACAGGGGCGCCGGCAGAAGGGGGAGGGGCGTCTGCAAAGGATCCGGGGCTGCTGGGAGAAGCTCATGCTGGGTCTACGAGCGGCAGCCAAAGGCCTGGCATAGCACAGAGAAGGCAATCACTCGCTCATGAGAGCCAATCACGCCTGATACACTCCCTCCTACAATCCGAAACTCCTCAGCCTCAACCACAGCCTACGCCCTCGGACTACTTCGGAGAAGCTGCAGCTCCTCCCACAATGCAGCAGAAGAAAAAGATATGGGTCAAGAGACCGGGCTCGTCAGCTACACAGGTCATGATCAATGAGGGTGATTTAGTGGACGATGTAAGAGATATGATACTGCGGAAATACTCCAATTCCCTAGGTAGGACCTTCGACTCTCCAGATGTCACGCTGCGCATCATATTTCGGCATCCTTCAGGGAGACATTCGCAGACAGAGCGCACATTGGTACCAGAAGAGCAAGTAGCAAAGCTTCTGGACTTATACTATCCAGGTGGTCAGGCAGTGGAGGAGGCCATCGTGATTGACGTGCCACAGAGGCGGACGCCGAAGCATTCTCCACATCTAGCATTGCCATACTACATACACGAAGAATTCTCTAATCGACCCCGAGAGAATGGTACCGACTATTTCCCGCCCATGCCAATGGGAGGACAGCAATCACCTCACCTTCCCACAAATGTGTCCGTTTCCAGCCGACAGGGAGATCCACATCACCCGAACCCACACTCGATTGGCATCTTGACTACCGGACAGCTTCCAAATATCCCTGCTTATGTTCCAAACCTCCCTTCACCAGGTGGTCGCATCCCGCGATACTCGCAGCATAGACCTAGAATGGGCCGACAGCATACCTCATCACCCACGATAATACAATGCGCTGCCAACGCCCAAAATCATGGCAAGCCTCCTCCACCTCCATGGAGACTCAGGTATATAGCAGCTAATGACCGACAGACAATCTCACCTACCCAAACGCAGCCCCAATGCCGATGGCGTCCCCTACCATTCTCGAAGAGATGACCCCTCAACGAAAACCTAAAGAAGGCAAAGAAACGAAAGCCGTTACACCGCCCGCACCACGCCAACAGTCCCCAGGCCCCCGCCCTAAACCACCAAACAACAAGCGCTCGAAGAAAGCTGTCGATCAAACATCACAAGGATTCGGATCAGTGCGCGATGGTGCCGTTCCACCCATCAACGTCCTCATCGTTGAAGACAACATCATCAACCTGCGACTTCTCGAAGCCTTCATGAAGCGGCTGAAAGTCCGCTGGAGCACAGCCATGAATGGAAGGGACGCTGTCACCAAATGGCGCGAAGGTGGTTTCCATTTGGTGCTCATGGACATCCAATTACCTGTCATGAACGGACTGGATGCCACGAAAGAGATTAGACGATTAGAGCGTGTCAACAGCATTGGTGTCTTCTCGACCAGTGCCTCCACTACGCCAACATTTGCGAACGGCGATGGCATGGATGGCGCGCCTGAAGTTGAGGATAGTCTGATGAATACGGCGCTTTTCAAGAGTCCAGTTATTATCGTGGCCCTTACGGCGAGCTCACTCCAAAGTGATAGGCATGAGGCTTTGGCGGCGGGGTGTAATGATTTCTTGACTAAGGTATGCTAAACCTTGCTCCTAAAACTTGGCTTCCAAGCTTTCAATTACTAATCCGACGACCAGCCCGTCAACTTCGAATGGCTGACTCGCAAAGTAATGGAATGGGGCTGCATGCAAGCCCTCATCGACTTCGACGGCTGGCGCAAGTGGAAGGATTTCAGCCAAACTAAACCTGCCGATCCAGCGAAAGCTGCTCCAGGCACAACCAATGCTAACAACAAATCACCCAAGGCGGCACTGAATAGTAAAGCGCAGGCACCTATCAAGAAGGAAAGGCAGATGTCCCTTGCGCTTGGTAAAGAGAATGCGGGCAGCGATGGTATGAGCACGGATACGAACGGTGATTCTGGGGATGGGGGAGAGGTTGGGTCGAAGGGTTGAGGACTGAGTGGCTAATCGAAGTCATTGGGTGATGGGGGATGCTTCCATTCGCAGGATCACGCAAGAATTTCTTTGCTTGGTGCATAGTATATATATCTAGCAGGGCGTTTGGAGTGAGCGGTTTAGGCGAGAGCATTCATTGCATAGCGCTTATTAGGGTACGACACCGTTGCAGTGATTATAATCTTTAGGGAATACGTCCATGTGGGTTCCCTCCCTACCCACTTTCTTGAAAATTGATTCTGTGGCGTTGATATGGTATGGAAGACTAAGCTGATCGTGGTGATGAGTCACATGAGCTTTTGTCTTGACTGTTCTCAGCTATCACAGCGACGTCTTGAGTAATGCACTCCCCTTGCACACTCTCGATCAAAAGGGAACTTTGCTGCAGCATTCTTTAGTTCGCCCTGTGTGAACGTTCGTCTTGGTCATCCTAATGCTTGTATGAGCGACTGGTAAGAGCTTCCATAAGCGACTGACAAGTCATATTCGCAGTTCATACAAGTCATTAGTGTACCCCTCGCCTTCTGTTCGTCCTGGAGATGCGGGCGCTGTGATATGGACGATTGTTATCCAGATCATCTCGTGAATGCCGGGCTTTGTTAGCATCTGCACGTCCAACCCCGTTGGACATGAACAATGTGCTTGGGGATAGGGATGTATGTAGCTTCGCTGCGTCTGCGCGGCGTCGATGGTGTTTTCGATTGTGTTGGATGGGTTGAGGGTGTGGAGGGTGTGGAGGGGGGAGCTTGATGGGTTGGGATTATGATGTGGGTGGTGGAGGGGGGAGGGGAGGGGGGAGGAGGGGAGAGGGGAGGTTGCTGAGATGGGGGCTGAGG